>QDKV01005093.1_pt1 | contig 26728 bp, 27 predicted proteins | sample 1861101 | NCBI WGS metagenome assembly QDKV01 (sample SAMN04275158, study PRJNA302643) | Fungus metagenome, whole genome shotgun sequencing project. | isolation source: fruitbody | host: Mallocybe terrigena | place: Sweden | collected 2013 | reverse complement strand
CACCTTTCTGCCCCGCTTTAACAAGTATAAGCGCTGCCATGATATATGTGTCTGTATAAATCACGTGGACTCAAAGTTAGTGCAATATATTATAATATTATATATCGTCAAAAGGCCGAGTGAATTAAAGTTGCCCATCAAACATCCACAATCTTACTCGAAGCGTTTATTCATCCCTAGCGTGCTGCTGAGCCTGGCAATACTGTCCATTACATAACGAGCGCGGCCAGTCATGACCGCCATCAAATGACCGACGGCAATTGCCGGCAAACCAGTACAACCTATTCGAGAGTCCGTAGCAGATTTTTTGATAGACTTTCCAAAAATGATGATGTTGAACGAAGCTAAAATCACGAGACGTTCTAAAAAAGGGAGTATTGCCAAAAAGGGAACGTGCGTTCACAGCAGTATATAAGAAGGACCGCGGTATCACATAACATGATAACGACTGAATGGTATCTATACGAGGCAGAGATACCATTTAAAAGATAAGAAGGACTTCCTGGACTATCGCACTGCCGACACCATGACCATGCCAGATGGTTCAGAATCGGATCTGTACGACCATACTCCAGAGACGGTGACGCCGACAAGTCAAGACGGTGCACAGACAAATACGAACACTGTATCCAAGCAAAAAATTGCTGCTGCCTTTTATTTCCCTCCAAATAACCCGAATCGGGACGAAAGGGAGGTCTGCTTCGATGGAGCAATTCGGGTTGTTGTCCCTGGAGAAAACAAAGAAATATGTGCTGATGTATATGGGGCTCGTAAAGTCGAGGTGAAGGGTGGGATCGGCTTAACTGGGGGCGCCGGCGGGTTGTCCCAATTACTTCAAACACCTGGGTTTGCCAACATATTGCGTGTGTCCTTAACTTCAGCTTGGTTTATCTGCCTTGCTAACTTTTGGCCAATTCAAAAGGTGAACCATCCAGGCCACGTCCCTGACGCTTCCAATGAAACTAGCGCTGCGCATAAAGGTAAACTCCCCGCTTTTCTTTTTGTAATAAGCAATCTTAGGAGGCCGCGAGTTTATTCTCAGCTCTTATGTCTCATTTCCGCTATGCCTATTCTGAAATGTAGTTACCCCACCTTTCTGCCCCGCTTTAACAAGTATATAAGCGCTGCCATGTTATATAAATCACGTGGACTCAAAGGTAATGCAATACCTATATCGTCAATAACTTTCAAAAGGCCGAGTAAATTAAAGATGCCCATCAAATATCCACAAGCATCTGTCAGACTCCTACTCGAAGCGCTTATTCATCCCTAGCGCGCTGCAATACCTACTGTAATGTCTAAGGAAAATAATGACAACTTAAGAATGCGTTACATAACGAGCGCAGGATATCTGGGAACCGCGCCATCAAATGACCGACGGCAATTGCCGGCGAACCAGTACAGTACTCGAGACTCGAGAGCATCGTGTCCGTAGCAGATTTTCCGATTCGACTAGACGTTGAACGGATCTAAAATCACGAGACGTTCTAAAAAATTTCATGGACAGCTCTACCAGTATTGCCAAAAAGGGAACGGCTGCACACCCTACCGCGCACTGATTTCTGCTTTATAAATTGAGTGTTGGATGACGTGTGTCAGACTACTATCCCTTTCCAGCTATATTTGCGGGTTCGCAGTGTTTGCGGATTTGGTTTTTTTTGAATCGCTCTCACATCCGTGCATCCTCAAATTATGGTCAATAAATTTTAATTAATGGTATACTGACATACTTGTCTAATCAAGTTGGGTGGAATCTTCTTAAATAGCTGCAAAATTCGAGTTTTGAGTTTTTAATCCTGTCAAAAAGGGTGGTGTAAGCAAATCTCAGGCACAACGGCAGCACCTGTCATACCAAATTTCACTCCTTCGTAATTCAGCAACATTGGAGCAAGCCTACAAATTTTCAGAGGTAAATGCATACCCCTTTCACAGATATTCAACAATTTGTAGAAATGGATATTCAAAGCGTGACAGAATTTTATATTTAATCTCCGCATCAAAGCAACCAAACTTCGTCTTCATGAGTCCAAAGCATTGAGCGAAACAGCAGTTAGAATGGTATTTGGATTTCACAGCTATCGTAACTCAATTGAACCCCAGTATATAACAAGGACCGCGGTATCACATAACATGATAACGACTGAATGGTATTCTACACGAGGCAGAGATATCATTTGAAAGACTTCCTGGACTGTCGCACTGCCGACACCATAACCATGCCAGATAGCTCAGAATCGGATCTGTACGACCACACTCCAGAGACGGTGACACCGACAAATCAAGACGGTGCACAGACAAATGCGAAAACTGCACCCAAGCAAAGCGTTGCTGCCGCCTTTTATTTCCCTCCAGATAACCCGAATCGAGACGAAAGGGAGGTCTGCTTCAATGATTCAATTCGGGTTGTTGTCCCTGGAGAAAACACAGAAATATGTGCTGATGTATATGGGGCTCGTAAAGTCGAGGTGAAGGGTGGGATTGGCTTGGCTGGAGGCGCCAGCGGATTGTCCCAATTACTTCAAACACCTGGGTTTGCCAACATATTGCGTGTGTCCTTAATTTCAGATTGGTTTATCTGCCTTCGCTAACTTTTGGCCAGTCCAAAAAGTGAACCGTCCAGGTCACGTCCCTGACGCTTCCAATGAAACAAGCGCTGCCTATAAAGGTAAACGCCCCACTTTTCTTTTTGTAATAATCCCCTACTAATATAAAGCAGGAAAATCGCAATCTTAGGAGGCCCCGAGTTTGTTCTCAGCTCTTATGTCTCATTTCCGCTATGCCTATTCTGAAATGTAGTTACTCCACCTTTCTGCACCACTTTAACAAGTATAGACGCTCAGCGCTCAGCGCTGCGATCAGTGCGATGTCATAATAACAGTTATATGTGTGTTTGTGTATAAATCACGTGGACTCAATACATACTTTCAAAATTCAAAAGGCAATGAATTAAAGATGCCCATCAAACATCCACAAGCATCTGCCAATTGGTTGGCTTTGAAGAAGGTAAAGAAGATTTTTATTATAAGAAAAGGGTGTCATTGACAAAACTACTACAGCAACTTGGCACGACTGAGAAGAAACGAAGATTGAGGTCTAGCTCTGTCCAGGAGTCTTTCGATAAGCGCCCTGCGAAGAAGTCCAGGCTTGTCGAAGGTGCTCGTTCAGAAAAGAACCACCGTTCACCTTCGCCGTCTTCATCTTTATGCTCGTTAGCCTCAGCGTCCATAGAACCATCAGGATCAGGATCACACTCTACACCCATCCATCCTTCTTCCCATCCACAGCCAGGACAACTCAAAGATGTCCTGCAAAAAATGGTGCTAGGAAACCTCACCTATTCCGATGATCACAAACAGTTCGTCCTATCATGCCTTTTTTTTTTTGGCTTAATTTGACATATATATAACATAGGCTTGGGCGGTACCTCGCCCTCGACTGCGAAATGGTCGGCGTCGGAATCGACGGATCAGAGTCATCTCTCGCTCGCGTCAGTCTCGTCAACTTTCACGGCGCGGTCGTTCTAGACGAATTTGTGAAACAGAGGGAACGTGTGGTGGATTATCGCACTCAATGGAGTGGTGTGCGAGCAAAGGATTTGATCAAAGGTACCTTCCTCCTCCCCTTCTCGCATTTAATTGTAACCAACCTAATTTTTTTTTAAAAAAAAAAATTCTTTCGATCAAGCAAAATCCTTTTCAGAAATCCAAACTCGAGTATCCACCCTCATCCAAAACAAAATCCTCATCGGACACGCCGTGCACAACGATCTCAAAGCGCTCCTGCTCTCCCACCCGCGTTCGATGACACGGGACACCCAGGTCTGCGCGCACAAATTTGGGAGGTGCAAGACGAATCGTGTGGCGTTGAGGGTGCTGGTTAAGCAGGAGTTGGGATTGGTCATTCAAGGTGGTGAACATTCGAGTGTGAGTTGTGTATTTTTCTTCATTGGTTTTTACTTTTTTAAAAAATAAAAAAAAAACAATGAATAGGTTACGGATGCGAGAGCTACGATGGCTGTATATCGTCTTCACCAAAGAGAGTGGGAAAAAGAGTTTCGACTTAAACCCTTACCTCCACCCTTATCTCGCCCGCCCATTCCCAGCTCATCAAAATCCCCCAACCAAACAACACCGAAACCGAAAAAACTCGACAACACACCACACAAGTCCATATCCAAGCGACCGTCCAACGGTCTGTCCATTGTAGTCTGCAAAGCAGGAGAAAGAGTCGCACTTGGCAAGAAGAAGAAGTTGAGGTCGAATGCTGTGAGTAGTAGTGGTGGTGGAAGCAGGAGAGGAAAGGAGAAGGAGAAGAATGAGTGGTGGAAACAACTACCAGGGTCTGGAGCTGGTGTTGTTGGTGCTGCAGGCTCGAAAGGCTCGATCACGATGCAGAAGAAATGATTCACGCAGAAGCTTCTTTTTCTTTCTTTCTTGTCCCATCGCTTTCGTTTATTATCACAAGTACTGAGTCGTCCTTTTCATATCGATTTAGCCAAGAAGGATTATGTAAAACTAATGGATATTAACAACTTTCTGGATTAGTTTGAAACAACACTAGAAAAAAAAGTCTTTATCGCCACCGCCTTGACCTCCCCGAACTCGAATTGAGACTTGACGCGGAAGCTATCCTCTCCACTGTCGTCGTCGTCTTTAACTTCCGTCTATCCCGATCATCTTCATCATCCACATCTTCCACATCCACAATCGCCTCTACCAACCTCATCTCTTCCCCTCCTCTTCCCCCTTTCGTATCCTCACTCGCACTCTTCACCCTCCTCTCATCTCGATAAAAATGGTGGTTCAAAGGGTTCTGATGGTGGTCCACATCATCATCCTGGTCGATATCCGCAAGTTCTTCATCACTGTCTTCGCCGACCGCCCAGAGCGCTTCGCCCTCTCCTTCGCCTTCGCCCTCTTCATGCAGTTCATTCCCATCTCCTTCCACACCTCCTCCATTCACACCCACCCTCTTCACTTTCCTCTTCCTCCCTTCCCTCGACGGCACACTCGTACCCGACTTGACAATCTCGGGTTTCTTATGCGTCAACAAGACGACACCTGCAATGAGGATGAGGATGGAGACAAAGATGAGGAAGAGCGTCCATGATTTGTAAGCTTCGACTTCGTTGTTGAATATGAGAGAGTCTAGCCAGCTATGTGGGGGAATTTTTTTAAAAAAAAAAGTTTCAAAGGAAACTGGCTACCTACCCTGTAGCGGTATATATACCATAAAAAACAGGCACGACAAGGGTCGAGTCGTAGACTTTAAGACCGCGGTTGAGACAGATGATTTGTAGGACGGCCGTCAGAGCGAGTAGGATCATGGTCAGTATAGGAGCCACATGGCCTAGTTGGTTTCCTTCATTTTCATGTGATAAAGATCCAGAGAGGAGTTTGACGCTGGACTTGAAACATTTAATTGCGAGGCGACTTGCCAAAAAAAAAGAGAGAGAAATATATATATAAATCGTGCTCACATAGCTTTAGCAAAGACGAGACATCCTCCGGCCAATCCACCACCGCAACATGCCCAACCGATCCCCAATGTCCAAGCGACTTGCTTATCATCCTTGGGTGCGGCCCATACTTCCAGGTGGTCAGTTATGAAGGATAGCATTCTATCCCATGCGGAATGGATCGCGGCAAAGAAACCCAAGATGCTCTTCTTTAAAGTGGATCGATTACCCCTTCTGATGGTGAGAGACGTGTTGGGTCCGGGTAATGTAGGCGAGGTCGTCAGAGGAGGGGAGATGTCGCCTCTGGTGGCGAGGATGTGGTCCAGACGGCTTGTGAGGATGAGGAGAAAGAGGAGGGCAAAGGCCATTGCGAAGAAGTATCCTAGCCAGCCTAGGCGACGCCAGAGGAGGGTAAGGTGGGTATAGTCCATTTCGCTGGAGAGACCGGAGTTGATGGAGCCGAAGGCGACGATGCCGACGACGCCGAAGATGACGACGATGGTGCCCTATTTTATATTATGAATAAATAACGAGAGGGGAGGGAGGTACGTTACGTAGATGTCAGTGTTTGTTACGGGAGTTCCAACGAGGAAACGGGCAAAGAGAAAGTTGAAAACGAGAGAAGTGGACCCGAGTGGTGCGACGTATTCGGCACGCATGTACTCGAGAGCCAAAGTACTCCCTATCAACTGTGAAAGGCTATAAACGAGCCATCAATATATATGTATTCATTGAAAAGAGAATTTGGACAGACATGTAGAGCACCATGCCGAGCAACCATAGAGGGCGCATCCAATCCCTTTTTCTCGCATGCTTTGGAATGGCGCTCGTGCGTACATGGTCTAGCTTTGTGAGATTGAGACCAGCTGCGTTTAGGACAGAGGCGAGGAGGATGATGGAAAGACCGATGATGAAGGCGACTAGGCTACTGTGCTTTGCTGGTGACATGAAGCAAAGAAAAGTAACACAGCCACAGATCAGATGTCAGCGCGAGCCATGAGCGTGAACCAAACATATTTCTTGCATCTGCTCGTCAATGACAGAGAGAAAGTGGTTCCTCCTGGAAAGTCGCTGTTATCTATGATGATCCATGCCAACTTTCGACTCCCCCAAGACGACAACAGAGACGACGAGAAGGACCCACATGCGGCTTTGGTCCATCGCGTCAAGGAGGCTGCTCATAAAGCCTTTTGGAGAGAGGTATGTGTGTCTAATATCAAATCTGCTTTAAATTCTTGATTTCTGTCATATAGGCTGTAGAGGCTCTTTCATCCCCGATACCTTCCGTCCAATTACAGAGGCTAAAGACACTGTTTTCCGACCTTTACCAGCCTCTGACTCCCCTCTTCCCCCCTGACCACTCTATATTATCCACTCTCGCCGCTCCTCCCTCTCCTACTTCCTCTCCTCTCCTTTCCACGCTCAACCTCCTCAAAGACATCCTCATCGCCTTGCACGAACGATGCGCTCCCATCCGCGACTCCCAAATAGACACCCTCCTATCCACCATCTCCTTCCCTCCCACCAATATCACCCCTCAGTCTCCCGAACCGTACATCTCCCCTCTGGCTCAATTCCTCATAGACAACATAAGATCCATCCTCTCCCTAGCAGAACAAATGAGATCTGACCTCACCACCTTTGTCCTCGGGTCCATGACAGAGGACCAACTCTTGCACGTCCTCTCTTCCCAAGTTGTGATCCGCGAACGCGAGTTTGTCCGCAGCCTTTGGGGTGACGATGATGATGCCTTACGGGAAAGGTGGCAAAGTTGGTTGGCCGAGGGGTCTTGTTTAGCCGGGAGTGGGATCGATAGATTGCTTAGAGCTTTAGAGGCCGATAAAGTCGTCTTTTGTCCCTTGCCAAACGCCGATCCAAACGGCATCTCAGATCCCTCCTCTGCCATCATCAACAACTTGCCCCCTCAGTTGTTCTTCACGACACCTACATTGGCATATATACAAAACCATCTACAGGCTATCGTTATCACCGCCGCTTTGCGATTACTTGCAAAGCTACCTCCAGGCCTCTCCAGTGATACCTTTGTCCAACGCATCTGGACGCTCCTCAAATCCGAAATCGATGCCGACAGCATGCTGAACCCCTCCTTCTCCTCCCCCTCCTCTCCCAATACGATTCCAGAAACGAAACTCATCAACCTAGCTGATGAAGTCGTCCGTACCCGTGCCCTCACCCTTGCCTATCACAGTGAAAGCCAAAGCCACCCCCCAACTCCAAGCCAAGAAGACGAAGAAAAACACATCCGCACCGCTGTAGATCGAACACTGCGAACAACTGACCCCGTGTATGTGCTGTTAAAGAAGAGGCTTTTTAATGCGTTGCAAGAGCGGTTGGTCCGCGCTAGGGATACGGATGCAGAGTGGGAGCACCGTGAAAGGAGAACGATGGTTCCAGAGAGGATGCAGACAGGTCGACAGGTCCCGTCGGGTTCGGTGTCGAAAGCCGCTATAAACCAAAAACGGGTCTGGAACTCCACTTCGAGTTCGAGTTCGAGTCACACGACGGATAACCCCATAGCAATACGCGTGCAGGGATTCGAGGGCTCGGAGGTGTTGAGCCAAGCGATTGGCGAGGTGTATGAGAAGTTGGAGGGGTGTCTCACTTGGACGGAGCGTGTTTGGGGCGAAGCAGGTGGGGTGCCAGGGCCCATTACTACTTATGAGTAAGGTATGAGGATTATATTGAAACAAAAGGTTTGCTGGGGCCGCAACAAGATGCTGGTGTCTAATTAACAATGTATTAGGTTACCTGCTATAACATCGACGGAACTGAGTACTAAACATCAGATTATCCGCACAGGTAGAGAAGAAATGTAACTAACACTGCAGTTTTTCTTTTAAAAATACGTGACTGACCAACTAATTTATTGAGCTAGCTTTAACTTAGGTCAAGACTAAGCTAAAGCGGGAGATAATAAACTACTGGTGGGGACTCATATATGGTGAATTGAGACATGAGAAAGGTAGGAAAGATTTGTTACGGCCTTAAATTAGGAGATATACTAAACGAAAGAAAATGAAGACCTATTATATATAAATGTAGGCTTCAAAGCCGTAGTATGCACGTAGAGGCTGCGCCAATTTTCCAACAGGGGAGAAGTTGATAGGAAAAGCAAAACATGCTAGGCTGGGAGAAGGTGGTATTCGCTGCGTGCCTCGTAGCCAATGAGGTCCCATTCTTGTGGGTCCCTGTCCCGTCGGTAGACAGTCACCTTTGTGTATCTGGCATTGTATACAAGATACCAGACGTTATCGTCATATTCATTCGATTTGGAACTTCATCAGTGAAATTGAGGATGGCATATCGTTTCATCGGGATGTTCCGGTACCGCCCCAAGCTGAAGCGTTCCACGTGTTCTTCAAGTCGCCTTCCACCATCTTGCCGAATGAGTTCAATGCCCCACTACAGGCCATTGATGTCCAGAAAGGCATGCTGATCAAATCTGCGGCCAACCTGAACTTCTAAGGTGTGGTGTGACATAGAACGGAAGGAGTCACAACACGCCTCTTGCCACTGATGCTCAAGGGGTTCGTATCCATTTGGTGTCGTATCCTGCATCAGCTGAGGGCTCGTGCGAAGAACCATTTCTCTCAGAGCTTGTTCAAAGCATTCATGGCTTTGTTATAATTTCACTCTGCGACGAAGGACGTTGTGAAGCGCGATGTCGAAATGCAGTGGTGATGGGAAAGCCAATTTTGCTTCGCTGGCAACTGTTATTGGTCTCGTCTTGACAAAAAGACCTAGTTTGATTAATTCGGCCGCGTCCAATTCTTTTTCAGAAAACTCGGTTTTTCCTTGTTTGTAGGCCACTATGGACCGGACCAATAGCGCCATGTCGTTGGGCGACAATTGTCGGATTGAGTTTTCGCTGACAGATAGAAAAGCACGGTATGCGCTCAGATCACTCTGATATATGGAGTGACAAAAGAAGTTAAGCATGTCGTCCTTGGTTTTGTTGTTTGCATTGATAAGGTGGAAAAGAACAGTGCGAATGGCTCCAACATGTCCATTTGTTTCTTCAAAAATCAACTTGCGCATGTCGGCATCGAATGATGACTTCTTGCCCTCCGATCCTTTGATGCTGATAAATTTTGTGATCAGCGCATCAGTGGTGTCTCTAGTTAAGCGGAGAAAGTTGAGTCCAAGCGGATACTGCGCATTCTCCTTCTCTGGATCCTCAGGGTCTACAAATGCGAGGGGTGTTGCAATTGACCCGACATTCGTTTCGCCATACCCAGCGAGGCAGAGAAGGCGCACGCGGGCAGTTGTCGCCGATGTGGCCATTGACTTTGAGGTACCACCGTTTGACAGTGAGTCGTTGACATAATCAGCCAACACCAGTGCTGGCTTGACGTAGTACTTAACATCAGCCCAGAATCCAGCAACCTGTTTGGTAGCTTCGATCGGCACATTCGCAGGGTACCACGCCTGCGCCTCGTCTATAATCACATAAATAGTACCCTCTTCCTTTAACGACCTTTCGCAAACCTCTGAGAAGGTTAAACCATCAAAGATAGCTCGCCACACGGTGTCCATCGATCTTGAGGTGCTCACTAAATTCTTACTTGTTGCGGCATTGACGTAGTTCGCAATAAACCCGTTGGAACGGAGGTACCTGGTGAACTCGACAGCAAATGATGTTTTCCCTGAACCTGGTGGACTTCGAAGCAATAGGGCGTGCTCCGCTTCGAGCATCTGTCGCATAAGATTACACTTGTGGTCGTCGTGAACATATGCATCGTCTGGGCCCTCAGTTGATAGTTTGCTCTGCATGGCATCCCGAAGTGAAACTGAGACTTCCACATTAGATTTGGGATAGTTGAAAAACACACCGTACTTACCCTGGACCCGCTTCTCGGCCTCCTCTTCGGCCTTTGCCAAATTTTCTTCTAGCATGGCGAGGCGCTGCTCCTGCAAAATGATTCGTTCGGTCACTTGGTAGATATGCTGGTTAGTCTGGATGGAGAGAAGACGATTGACATCGGCGGCGTTGTTGCTCTCTTTGCATTCCTTGTCAAGTGACTCAACTCTTGCTTGCTTGACGTTCAGCTGTCTTTCCTTCTCGAAAATGCTATGCTTGAGTTCTTCAATCTCCTTCCGCAGTTTTGTCCGCGGTGAGGTATTCATTGGCGGGCGATATGGCGGTATTTTGGGTGTCTGTACTGGGGATATGTCCATGGCGTTGTCTAAATCCATTGTATTATTGTTGTCGTCCATTGAGAGAAGAAAATGAGACATTTCACTCAGTGGTGGGTTTTAAATCTCAGTCCGGAATCCAATGGTCCGGCAGACCGCTCATTATCTTTTATCCAACTTGGTACTTATGGACTTACCACCCGAACTCATGCTAGCTGTCATCCACTTTCGCATAAAGACCAACAGACATTCTCGTTATTATCGCGGTCATCTCGACAGCTCGCTTTGTCTATTCTACTTAGAAAGCTCATGTACTCGCCCATCAGATTAGGAATATTAATCAGGGCGAACGTGGATGCCAAAGCAGCTATCAGGTTTGTTCGAACATTCTTGTTCACTCCTACTTTTTACTGCACGTCTAATTTACCTTTCTTCAGGGAGCCCTTTCTGATCTACAAGGAATTCACCGTCCATTGAGCCGATTCTCTTTCAATTTCTTAAAAGTTTGCCGAATTTCGATGGTATCGACATTCGAATTCGAAGGTTGTCCCAAACCACCACAGTCAACTGGTTGCCTCTTTGAAGCATTGCCCTCTTGAACACTTTGAGTATTGGATGCCCCAGGGAGAAGTTCCATGCGGACCCGTAACGGCCCCTTCTGGGTTGAAGAGTCTTGCTGGGAAATTGTATGCTTTCAAGAGAATCCTACCTTGTGACGCTAATTAGATCCTGCTTTTCAGCCATTACCTGTCTTCAATTGACGGTTTACAAACCTGGAGGCTTGGATTCGCAATGGAAGGTTCGTATTCAACTGGTTCTTTCTTCTTCTTCGACTCAGACCGTCGGCTATCTGATATATCTGTATTGCAGAAATCTTACGACGACGCCATATCCCGAAATGCAAAACTGCAATTTCTGTTTGTAGACGCTTCAGGATTCGTGTTTTGCGATGCCAATCATCAGTTTGGCCGTGACTGTTCAGGGTGTGTGGATCAACATTTCAATGCCGCATGTGCTCTGGCAAAGTGTTGCACCGAGTTGACGTGCTGCATATGGGGTGACACGTATGTTCGATATGCTTTTGATGTTAAGTCTAGGAATTCTGCAGATGGCAACACCTTACAAGTTGAGAGAGATCCATCGCGCGAGCCGTACCGAATCTATGCTCCATCTTGGAGAAAGTGTGTATATTAAATTTCATGGTTGTCACTTTACGAAACTAAGTTTTTCCGACAGCCAACTCGGAATCATTGGAAGTTTCATATCTACACCTGACAATGTCCAAGCCCATCTTGGCTTACTTTCTCACCAACTCACCCACAGCAATACTAAATTTTCGACGAGGTAGCCCTTGACGCCCCTTGTCTACTTCCCGTCATACAAGCGAATCCATTCAGACGTCCATGTCCGCATTTCCGATCTTCCCCTGAGCCTTACACTCCGAGACCTTCGACGGTCCCATCTCAACAATCTTGTTCGTATTTCTGGTGTTGTCACTAGAAGAACTGGCGTTTTCCCTCAACTAAAATATGTTAAGTTTGATTGTCGGAAGTGTGGTGCAGTCTTGGGTCCTTTTTATCAAGATGCTTCGAGGGAAGTGAAGATTAGCTATTGCGCGAATTGTGAAAGCAAGGGACCATTCACTGTGAATTCTGAGCAGGTATAGCAAGACGATTTTCGATCCAAAAAGAAATTACTGACGCTTTTCTAGACCATCTACCGTAATTACCAAAAAATGACACTACAAGAATCCCCCGGATCTGTTCCCGCCGGTCGTTTGCCTAGACACCGCGAAGTCATTCTTCTTTTGGATTTGATTGACAGTGCAAAACCTGGGAAGGAAGTGGTTTGTAATTTACCTCTCCCCCAATGAAGAAATACTCAGAAAAATATTTCAGGAGGTTACCGGTGTCTATCGTAACAATTTCGATGCCTCTTTGAATTCCAGAAACGGATTCCCTGTCTTCTCGACCATCATTGAAGCCAATCACGTCAATAAGAAGGAAGATTTGTTCGCAGCATTCCGTCTAACGGAAGAGGATGAAAGGGAAATGAGAAATCTCGCCAGGGATGAACGTATTCGCAAGCGTATCATCAAGTCCATTGCTCCCTCTATCTATGGCCACGAAGACATCAAGACTGCCATCGCTCTCTCTCTCTTCAGCGGCGTTCCGAAAGATATCAACCACAAACTCCGCATTCGCGGAGATATCAACATACTCCTTCTCGGCGACCCTGGAACGGCGAAATCTCAATTCCTCAAATATGTTGAGAAGACTGCACACCGATCCGTCTTTGCTACATGTCAAGGTGCCTCCGCCGTCGGTCTGACGGCCAGTTTTCGCAAGGACCCCGTCACACGTGAATGGACACTGGAAGGCGGCGCGCTTGTCCTTGCTGACAAGGGCACCTGCCTGATCGACGAGTTTGACAAGATGAACGACGCAGATCGGACGTCTATTCACGAGGCGATGGAACAGCAGTCGATATCCATCGCGAAAGCTGGTATTGTGACAAGTCTCCAGGCAAGGTGTGCGATTATTGCTGCAGCAAATCCGATCAGGGGGAGATACAACCCAACGATTCCGTTCCAGCAGAACGTGGAGCTGACGGAGCCTATTTTGTCCAGGTTTGACGTGTTGTGCGTCGTAAAGGATAATGTGGATCCAGTTAAAGATGAGTTGTTGGCCAGATTTGTGGTGGGCAGCCATTTGAGGAGCCATCCAATGTTTGATAAGGAAACTGAGGAAATGGACGTTGGGACTACTCTGGATGCTGATGTATGTTTTTCTTTTCCGTTCTTGAGGAAGGCAGTCATGGCTGAAAATTTTTTGCAGCCCATCCCTCAAGACGTTCTTCGGAAATACATCATGTATGCACGGGAAAAGATTCGTCCCAAACTGTTCGAAGTCGATCAAGACAAGCTTTCGAAATTGTTTGCAGACCTCCGCCGAGAATCGATGGCCACAGGCTCATACCCCATCACGGTTCGTCACCTCGAAAGTATGATTCGAATGGCAGAGGCCAGTGCCAAGATGGCGTTGAGAGAATATGTCAGGGCAGACGACATTGATCTCGCGATCGAGGTGGCAGTTGGAAGCTTTGTGAATGCACAGAAGCTGAGCATCAAGAAGACGTTGCAGAGGGTATATAACTTGCTAGGTTCCAATTTTTATTGCTAATACTTCTATCGTAGGGTTTCCGAAAATACCTTACGCAATCCAAGGATCACGAAGAGCTCTTGTCGTTCTTACTTGGAGGCTTGATTAAAGACAAGGCGAGGATGCATCAGTTACAGCGTCATGAGCAGCCAGAGAAGGTAGTTGTCAAGCTATCCGAGCTTGAAGAACAGGTAAATTTTTTTTAAAATCTTGCTTCAGACGGACTGATGGTGATCGGACGTTTAAGGCGAAGGAACACGATTTTTTTGATGTTTCTCCATTCCTCAAATCGAAACTATTCGCCACAAATGGATACGTGTTGAAGGATAAGAATATAGAGAAATATTTTAGGGTAGCATAAAATGGAACTCTCACTCGCTTTTTGCTGTCGTTGGACTCAAAAAATGTATACCTGGGGGATCTTGTCAAATTATGCAATTTGAAACACAATTGAAATTGTTTCTCTCCTCGCAAAATCCAAAATGCGTCATGGACAATTCAATTTCGCATTGGCTTTACATCCGGCAATCTGACTGGATATAATATATATTATTTAGTGTTCGAGGAGAACGCTCCAGCAAGGCAAATCCGGTTTGCGATATGTAATGTAATGCAAATCAATTAAGTAAGTAAGTGGAGGGATCTATGTGTGCTGTCTGGTAGATAAATACGTTATACAGTAACAGAATAGTGCATGGTGATCTAGCGGGAATCCACGAAATATGGTGGTTTTGATGGGCACTTCATCTGTGTATACTCTACAAATCCTTGGTCCGTGCTTTCTGCAGGTGGGGCTTTTTCTCCTTCGACTCTGAAGGACTATCAGTTGCAATTTTCTCCGACGACTCCGTGGCAGATGTCAAATCTGCAGTACCCTCCATGTTGGCAGGTTCTTCGTCATCATCATCGTTCATTATTTCTGGGATAAAAATTGGTCAGGGAAAAGGCCCAAGTTCAAGGAAAGCGAGCATCACACCATCTGCATAGACTTCAGGATGAGCCCGGAAACAAGTTTGCATAGCCTGGAACTTCTCAACACAATCGATGCCTTTGGGTTCTACCTCCGAGAAGACGAAACAAGAGAACGCTTCCCTAAACTCCGGACCACACGGGCCATGGGCCATTCCACCAAGGCAAGGACAATCCCAATTGATTTCTCCGGTCTGGGGATTGAAGGCGCCTCCAGAGCCACTCGGAGACGGAGATTCGTCACCGGTTTCCGTTGCTGACTCTCCGGATGCAGGTGCGTCGGGTTGTTCTGAATCTGGTAAGAAACCGTCATCTGTAGGTGCAGTATTTGGTGCTTGAGACTTGGAAGAAGGTGATTGGGAGGAGGAGGGCAAATCTGCATCATGTATTGGAGGCACTGTCGACTTTGTCGGATTTTGAGCCATACCTGATACAAGTGATTATCAACTCATATGTTCCAGCAATTTGACGTCTAATTCCACGTACGCGTTGAAGAACCGTGTACACTGTCGAGGGCTATTTGATTTCCTTCCCTTGTTAACCGCCATGTCATATAAGTGGTGGTAGCCAACGATGCTCCCAACACAATTTTGGCAGTCCTGCCAAAGGAATTTGCTGATTTCCCACCCGCTGAAACTGTATGGATGCATCTGCGAAGAGTAAGACGCGTAAATCGAGCGAACATTCTGAACAAAACGAAGCGGCTTGCACTCAAATTTCAGCTGAGTAAGCCGGTCAAGTAAACAAACATAAATAATTTACATATTCAATCAATAGCTCCTTTTATTCTCTTTTTCCATGAGCTCGTTCAGAACGCGTGCAACGATGTTAATGCCGTCTTCAACGTTAGCCCTGTCAGCCTCCGACACACGTCCAATGAATCGACGGAACCTGTCCGGATGCCAACGCAATTGAGCACTGCGTATTCGTTCTCTGCGTGACTGGTCTTGTGAATGGTGATTTGAGTATAGAAAAGCGATGATGGCGTCCTGCGTTATGTCCGCTGTACTTTTGGGGGGAACGATAAGCGGCCAGGGTACCGTTCTGAAGTCCAACGACTCGGTAGTAGATGAGAGTGACGACCAGCGCGACTCGTATTTGGACCAAGCGTCGACGATAAGTTTGTCAAGTTTTGCTCGGTCTCTCCTCTCCTTCTCTGTTTGATCTCTTCTTCTCCCCTCCTCTCGTGCCAGCCTCTCCCCTTCTCGTCTCTGGTGATATTTCGCCTCAATTCGTCTGAGCTCTTCTTGTATCCGTAGTCTTGTTTTCTCTCTCTCGTGGGCTACTCGTCGAATACGCTCCTCGTGCCTCATCCATCGATCTGCCTCTATCTCATATACGTAGATAAGCTCTTCCCATTTCTGTTTTTGAAGCTTACTCGTCCGCGTCCGGGGCATGTGGTAAACCGTCTCGGCCGCTTTATTAGTTTTCAGAATGGTCTGCTGCTCCTTGACCCATTCTTCTGTCTTGATTGGCATGCCTTGTCGGGCTTTCAAGAATTCTTGCTCCTCAACCCAGGTGAATGTGTTCGACATGCCTCTCCAAGGTGCGTTAGCTGCGTCCGTCTCAAATGGCGGATACGATCGCGGGTTGATGAAAGTGTGCGGATGTGGGTGACGCTGACCTCGATAAAGGCGTTCTGATGCAGATTTTGAGGAGGGTTGGAAGTGAGCCATGAATGTGATGTTATTCTTTTCGATTAAAGTGGGAATAGTAGAAGGAAGAGATGGCAGAGTGCCGCTGTGTCGCTTGGCTTAGACGAAAATAGGTTCCGCTCGCCAGGAGCTAGTTATCAAAAGTGCGAAGACTTGGTAGTTCGTTGCTATTGCAATCTTGTCTTCAACAGGCGAAGTATATATTGGATCTTCATCTGACACACGATAACCATGCAATCTACATGTCCGCCCATACGTGCTCAGATTGTGGTCAACACGTTCAGCGTCTATCGTAAAGCTCTTACCAAAAGGGGTGAAACACATGGCAAACACGATGATTTACACATTTGGAACACGTTGCAAGTCCACGTTGCACCTCAAGCGATGCAGAAAATGAAACTTTATCTTTTATGCCTGTGATGAAAAGGTAAATCGCGATGATATGTGATAACACTGAATGTCCATTTCATTCATCCATAGCAACATTGAGGAACCTTAACATATACATAGTGTCACCCAGAACGATAACCTAAAAGTGAATAGAGTCTAGATATGTGCTATCCAAGATGGGAGAGGATGTTTTAACAAAAGAGATACGCAGAAAATGAAAAACCTCATGTAATGGAACGGGAAATATATAGTCCGTGTAATAAGAAAGTGTATTACGAAGATAAGCTTAAATAACAATTATTAGAGTTACAGCACAAGAACACAGCTAAGGTAAAGAGGGTGAGTGGGTGGTTGATATCTGAAGGATGATATGGACATACCAAAACAACATGAAGAGAGGTATGTAACAATGAAAAGCTATGACGCAGCAAGCTCAGGAGCTCCGACTTGCAGGAACGAAAGGACGAGCGATATTGAACTATTCTGCTGGCAATATATCTCCAAATCTCTAGAAGTCCACAGAGTACCGTCCGGCCTCTGTTCTGCTAAATTGATATTGCTGGAATCATTGCTGCCGCCCGAATTGTTTTGTAATCGATTGAGTTTGAGTTCGTCGTTGCCTGCGCCTTCCAGACGATAGACTTTGCTTCTGGATTTTGATCGAGCATGTATTGGAGTAATGCTAAACGGTGTCGAAGATCTGGTTCGGAGAGAAAGGGTGCTTCCATCACCAATGTCCTGGGAGGAACCACCGACTCGTAGACCATGTCCTGAAGTCCTTGAATCAACAAGTTTCTCTCGAAGAACATCGAAGGCAATCGTCTGAGCCGCTCTGTGGAATTTTGATGAGGCAAATGAGCCAGCTGATTTTAGGGCAGCAGCAGTGGCATTGCTGTTGTCGATTTGCCGCCGAAGACAGGTGACCCATTCGTTCCTGATGATGGTATCGTCGACGCTGAACATATACCTTCTCTTGACCCCGGTCGGGTTGACGAAGGCAATCTGGAACGTGTTCTTCATGAAAGCACGTTCTACAACGATGGAATGGCTAAGAGGAAGTCCAGAATACTTGATAGCGTTAGGCCCCGAACGGCACATTGTCATCGTTTTCGAACCCAGCGAAGTTCCTGTAACACGGAAGGATGCTTCTGAAGAACGCGCGAAGTGAAGAATGGGTGGATCAAAGATAAGATCTTGGCCATAGAGTTCAATTGTAAAAAGAGGATCCGGTTGTGATAGCCGGAAGACAATAGGTTCGGATTGTGCCTTGTACGTTAGCCTACATGGCAGGGGACGCTTAATAGTAATGGGTACCTCCTGTGATGAACTAATCATGGATGGGCATGCCTGGCACAATCGCTCATGGAATATGGAACGATAGAGCTCTTGCAATAACTCATCAGAAACCAAGTATCGTGGGTCAAAGCGTCGGAAAGCGTCTTGGAACTCCCGGGTTGTGACTGTTCGCAGAATTTGATCGGTTGCCCCAGGTTCATCGGCGATAAAACCATGCAGACGGTCGTTCAGCTGAGCAAGAGCCCACACGAGTTGGACGGCCATGTCCTTGTCATATGCAACGAACTTCGCATTAGCCTCATACCAACGACTCGCGAAGGAGTCTAGGAGATATTCCAAGGCGCCGTACGAATGTGTATATTGCGACATATTAATCGAGTGGAGGAAAACACGTAAGGCAACATCCACCCTTAAACCCACGAAGCCGAAGCTGTCCAAGTATGACTTAAGAGCAGCTCTTGACGATCTCTTGGACAGATATTCGCCGAGTCGACTTCTATCAAGATCAAGCGTCTTGGATAAGAGCTGGCCGAGCAAAGAAGGGTCCATTTCTATCCTAGCCTTGATAAACAAGTTCGCAGCGGCGCGATCCGGGTCAACAGAGAAATCGGATATAAAAGCACGAATCATGGGATTGCGAGGTCCGAGACTGGCTGTCTTTATCACTTCCACTCGATCGGCACAAAAGCGAAGTTTTTGCAGCTGCACCACGTTCTTCACAACATATTTCTTGTCAGGTAGGTTGAGCTTATAGGGATCCGAGAGACTGTCGTGAGGGTTAGGTGTAACAGGTTTGGCAATAACAAGAATATCGGTGAAAAGGAACAAAAACCGATCCTTGACTGTATTTGGATTCACCACCTGAAGCACTGGCGAAGATAAAACTAGCTTGCGGGGCGGGTCATCCACGGCGGCGGACCACATAGGGCTTCTGGAACCCCGCGCCAGATTCTCTTCGAGTCGTTCCAACACAAGGGAACCTTGTTGCCCGTTCAGAGAAGATTGGGAAGACGTCGCCGAAGATCCGGACGGCGTCGGCGCTGGATAATCACTGAGGGATGATGGGTCGGGGGAGGCGATGGCAACTCGACATGGTGGCGAAGGGTCGTTTGGTACCTTGGGACGCATTTCTTGGGAGGGCATAGAACCAAGAACGACAGTAGGTTGACCTTGTGATGTGCGATCCGAGTCATAAGCATTAACGATTCTTGTCGCATTTGAACTGGTACCGTTCCCAATAGCTTTATTGGAATCCGGGGTCACAGGCATTTCATCCCAGTCATTTCCGAGTTCATTTGGCCTTTTCGCGACAATGTCGGATAACGAGGGCCGCTTGCCTGTTGTAGGACCACTCGAATCGATAACCGGAAGTGGAGAGAGCGATATCGATCCCGTGTTATTCTGAGATTGTGAAGCTGCCCTTTTCTTCGAATTCTTGCTGAGCCACTGCTTTACCCCAGGAAGTGTCATTGGTAACTTTAGATTGTAACCACCACCATTTTGTTGACTGGTTGGCGAAAGGTCAATGTACTCCTGCACTGACGGTTTTGGACTTATTGGCTCCGCGCCGTACTTTGCATAGAGACGTTTATCGGAATTCTGGTGAGAAACTTTCCGATCTCCCGCGGGATCCGCCGTTTGCGAACTACTGCTGGACAACGAATAAGTCATAGATGGCGCCTGAAATTCGTCAGTGACAGGTATCGTGAAATCTGGACTCGAGGGTGTCGGGAACGCTCTAGCACGTCGCCCGTTTTCAAGCATGACGATACCAGGGAATGGGAAAAGCTTCGCATTCTGGTACTTGAAGAAATCGGCAGAAGAAGCTGGTGGGATTGGTGAAGCGTTAACACGGGTAGGAGTAAGGGGCGCCAAAGATTGGATGGATGCAGAAGCTGAAGGCGATTGCATCAGCGGCGGAGCTTGCGCCTGGATGGAAGGTTGTACATCCATTTTGCCGATCAATAGACTTCCCCCACTCTCATGACTGATACTAGAATCTGTATTATCTCTCCTTGTTACGATACTATTTGTTCGAGACCGACGGCCAGAACTCGATCCTGCTCTGGTAAGGGTAAGAGTATTCTTGACCTTCTCCCAAGCGCTCGATGAAGGAGTCTCTGCCCGTTTTAAATCCCCGTTAGTATAACCCTCCCACTCGGACTCTGTCCCGATTGGTGAACGATCGCCGGAGCTTTGGATACGAGAGGCGACGGACAGACGCTGTGGGTAAGATAAGGGTGAAACTAATTCCTCGACTCTGACGACAGAAGGAGGCGAAGAGAGTGCAGGTGAAGGAGACGGTGAAATATCGGCAGCCCCGAGTTCAGGCAGGACTTCTAATTCAACGAGGACACTTTTCGAACTTGCTGAAGCGCGAGGTGACATATCGTCATACACTTCCAATGAAGTTCGGTTCAACGAGTTGGCGAAAGCTAGCATATCGTCCGGACCCCCATATCCAATATCCTGGACAATATGACTTCGCATTTCGGCTTCCCCATCGATTTCAGAATCATCCTCGTCGTCATCGATCGGCATACGAATTTCAGGAACTAAGAAAGTCGTATCAGTAAGGCAAAAGGCTTAAAAGGGAGATATAGATAGAACAAACCAGGTGATGCAATCCAACTTATTTCCCGGTCGAGAATTTCTAAGGCGTTTCCATATGGCGTTCGAGGTCGAGCTGTAGTAGCAGGATATAAGACTTGCTCTTCATCCTCGTCGCTCAATGTTCGCTCCTTGAGAGGAGTGGTGAACGGGCTTGTGGGGAAAGGCTCGTTGCGAGAGGGTGCTCTTTGGCTTAAGAACACCGGCACTCCCACTGCCGAAGCAGGAGCAGAATCTGAAGAAGAACCATTGGAAGGAGTATTTGAGGCATGTGTCCGTAAAGCGTCAATAGTTTGGAACGTCCGCTGTGGCGTTCCTGGCAATGTTGGATACCGTTGTGGGGGGAGGCTCGGACTGTCATTTTGGTCTTCATCATCCTGATCTTCGATAAGAACACTTCTTCGTCGATGGTGTTCTGGTCTTTCGTGTTCTTCCTTTGGTTGAGCTATTGAGGGTACAAAAGGTGACTTCGTAGATACACGTTCGCTACTATGGGTTCGCGAACTCGATCCTAAATTGGGTGTTGTAGACTTGGTACGAAGCTCAGCAGACTGATCTCGTGACGCAGGAAGGGGCAGAGAAGGAACGGCAGGTGTATTAGCGTCGGTAGACGGAAATTCGGAATCAGAAACTGCAGCATTGGCATTGATAGTCGCTGACCCTCTCCGAGACCGACGTCTTCGACGTCTCGGGGTGGGAGATGCAACAACCCTATCCTCAGAACCACTAGCAGCCTCTGCATCAGCCTCTCTTGTCACCCTGGTTCCAAGTCTGCTCAATAAATTTTGTCTAGCAGCAATTCGTTCTCCACCAGCCACCGTGTTATTCCGCCCAAGCTTTGAAAGAAAGGGAGGGGGCGTGGGCGATGGAGACGGATCATAACTTTCTGTGCCTCCTGTCAGCTTATGCATCGCCAATCTCCGGCCAGCTGCTGCGGTTCCTACACTATTCGACCGCATCAGACCCTTCTGAAGGTCTTCAAGGGTTGGTAAAGGTGTTGGGGGTGATGGACCAGGAAGAAACGACGTCATGTCTTGTAGTAGAGGCGTTGGAGAGCGTAAAAAACGAGACTGTTGTAAGAAGGCGAAATTCGGCATGGGTGATACAAGAAGGGGAACCATCGGCGGTGTCATAGGTGAAGGAAGCGGAGGGGTCTCATCCTGGGACGAGTCTCCTGTAAGCTGTGGCATTGGAGAAGGAGGCGGCCACAGCTTGCCCTTGAGATCCTTAGACCCTCTTGACCGCGATCGTGATCGTGAACGCCGCTTCTTCGTCGTACTTGGAGACATAGATCGTTCTTCTAACTCCGTATCAGGTTGTTCCACATCCAACCCGCTGTCTGCAGGAGTTTCCGCCATCGATGACAATGGGTGATCACTGTCGAGCTCTGGGGGACGCTCGCCATCTTCAGTTGTATCCACCGTCTGTTCCGTCTCGCTTTCCACAGCAATCTGGACTTGTACAACCTCCACCCTTTGTTTCTCATCTTCACTCTCAAACTTCTGCTTTTCCTCTTCACTATCGATTTTATCGTCGTCAGTTTGCGGCTTTTCCCCTTCGCTTACGGCTTCAACATGCATTGGTGGCCGCCGCCCATCTTTCATTCTCGGAAGTGAAGCAGCACGTTTAAGTTTAGCGACTGCTGCCAATCGCTGCTCTGCGCGTGACGGTGCACGCGAAGGGTGCGACTCTTGATCTGCCATAATAGCCTGTATTTCAATAAGAGTTAGACGTGCGTATGTTAGCTGAAAAACAGCTGACAGTTGCCGACAATGCCAAGTGCACAGATGTTTTTCCAATGAGCCAGAGGTAATGAGGGAATGTAATAAACCGTTATAAAGTTGGATGTGAAAGAACAAGAGATGGAGAGGACAAGTATGAAGAATGAAAGGCAAGGCCACCAATGGCAGAACACGTGTTTGCGTGAAGATTTAACTTTAATAGCCCCATCCGCGACACTCTTAGAGCTACTAATTGAACCTTAGGCAGGGTTCACCTGACGCCTTAATCGATAAGTAAATTCCTCTGAAGAATTGGAGGAAATCACAAACACGTTTGCGCAAGGCAGGATCTGACACATTACGGAATCCGAACTTAGTGGCAATCCACAGCGCGAAAGCCGTGCTACATTTGCTATGTAGACTCATCACACTATCATACTGCCAATGTCACTGAACATGGGCTCGCCTCCTATAGAAACAACTGCCTGAGGAATGAATCGGAATGACAGAGAGACTGTGTTCGCAGTCGAACGCACGAGCCTTATCTTTGTTTCCGACATCCTCGAACGTTTAATGTTCTGGCCATCCCACTTGCTGACACTATCACTCAACTGGCAAGAAAAACATTACCCTGCGCTGACAACGTACGTACCATCGCATGATGATACTGCACTTTCACCCCACTTCCAACAGATGAAAACTCGTGACGGTCGTCGGAAGGACTCCATGCCCGCAAGAACTCCTCTTCTGTAAAAACCAAACTAATCTCTTTGCAGGCAACTCAACGGGGTTTGCCGATTTCTAACAGTTTTGCTGATGGACAACTCTCTCATTAAAAAGATTGTTTAGTGTAAAAATGGGCTACTACGCACCTGACAGACAACCATCCACAAAGCCAGCTGCAACAGTGACACAAAGTAGTTTACGAAGAAGAAATGGAGCTCTATAACTCTCAGGGCTCTCCTTGTACGGATTGAATTACTTTGATTATACACTGACCACGAATACCGTGGTGGTAGGAATATGATGACTGGTTGCCAGAGATGAGAGTGACTTAAGTGAAAAAAGAAGCAGAAAACTTTTGAGTTCGGATCGTATATTCCTTCTAGTTCCCATAGCCTGTCGGGAATGGTTCAAAATTCAACTCTGGTGCGCGGAACACTAATGGCACTGTTCAGATTTCGGGCGACAAGAATCATGCTAAGTTGAGGTCGCTCTGCTGGTACGTGTAGGTGTTTTCAAGCCTCTAATGCATCTATGAAATGAATCGAATAGCTCCAATGGGAGTGGAGACTAGGGGTCGTTCTTCCGCGAAATGTTTTCGTAATCTTCGCGAACTCCTTTCCAAGATATGCCGGGTAGGTCAAATCCTTCAAGAAGCCTAGAGTAAGTCGTCCCTCCAAGACGCGCAATGGGGCGCAGTTTTGCTGGGTCGACAGTCAAGCCATCTTCACTCAGAACACTTTCGCGAACATGAGCTTTTCTGATAAGGCCCAGGATCAACGTTGTCGTCGGATTGTCGACATTTGGAAGACCGATGTCCTGCGATGAATAAAGCTACATGGCAAAGTTCAGTATTCTTATTGATATGACATTTCAGAGGAAAAATTATTGGTTAACCTCGCATTCAAAACTGGCTGCACTCTCCCTAACAAAAGGTGGCTTGACAAGCGTCTGGCAAGGAAAAGTCAGCACTAACTAGCTACCGAAGATCAAGGAAGCTCACGCTCTTCTCTTTCGTAAGACCGCTGATTAACCATTCATCTGTAGTAGCTGGCGACTCCACAGAAGTTGCGTTCGCCGCCTCGACAAATGCCTCGCTGATTATATTCACTGTAAACTCCTTCGTAGAAAGGATATTGTTCCGTGTGTCTTTGGGTCTACGAGGGGATAAACTGAAGGAAATACTCAGAAGAGGTGGATTATGAGAAACCTGTCAACACTCTCATTAAAAGCCAAAGATGTAACAACGTGAATCTTGCCATTGAGAAATAACTGGATAGAAGGTGTTGTCAACGGTTACTTTAAGCTTATATAAGGTATGCCTTCTGCAGATAAACTGGAGACTAAGGCAATAGGTCTTGGAATAATAGCTGATGTCAAAAGCCGATACGAGTCCCTGTTTGAAAATCAAAGAAAACCGAAAATAACGTTTCTTTAGCTGTATTGGAGTGACCAAGGACTACATACCTGAAGCTCTCCTGCTTACTGAAGTCCCAGGTTTTCCGTCTTGTGTTCTCAATATCCCATTCTGACACCCTAGGCGTGCCTCCTCCAAGTTGCCAATTCGGTGTAGGTGGATTCACGTGCTGGAATGAGGACGTTGGGTTGAAAGATGGCCGAGATGAATTGGAACGCATTAAGATACTGCGACGGCCTTCAGTTCGTATGACAAAGTTCCTTATCATATTTGTTGTCAGACCAGTTGGTCGAATCAAATAAACACTGTTCCATCTGGTGATGTCATTTGTCAAATTTCGGGCGACAAGAGTCATGGAAAGAGAACTGATGAATGCGATATGTGTTCTTTTCGTGAGAAATAGTCACTCTACCAGCCGGCAGGTCGGTCGTTTTGCTGATTCTTTTGCCGGCATATTTCGTTTTAGTTAATATCTATGCCCTGCATATCGCAGAGACAAGCACTCATACAAAACACTCCGAGAACCAAGAGCCCAGCAAGGGCAGATCTCTGTTAGCAGAGGGTTTGAAGGATACTTAGCACATAATGGTCAGTCGATTGGGCAAGACATTGTAATAGGTTATATCATATTTTCCCCGATTTACTGATGAAACCACTGCTAGTATGCCACCATTACCATTTACATGTCCATCCTTTTCTGGTTCATTACTCCTACGGTTGTCGTCGTAAGATTTAGCACGAAACGTTGCATGCGCCAACCAATACAAACTGGTCATGGGTATATATCTTCTTTCAAGCAGTGAGCCTCTTCGTGAACCTGTTCATGAAACTTGTAGCGAGATCAGTTACTTGCTTGAATCCGGCAATCCCACATGCCCCACTCTCGATGTGCTGAATTAGGCCCGAAACTAACTTTACCTTCCTCTTGCACTTGGGACACTTGAACTGATAACGGTCATGGGCCGGTGAGTTGAGGTGCAAGTTCAGTGCGGCAAGAAAACGGAATCCCTTGCCGCAGAGGAAGCAGATGAATGCACTTCCATTGAATGTCCGTGCGGTAGCTAGGGTGCGAATAATGAGCGGTGCGCTGGCTCTGATTTCCAGACGGCAGGGGAGGGATATGGTAGGAATAATTCCCAGCGAATGAACAGTAGCTGTAATATGATGGCGTGAAATGTTATTGCAAGCACCTGACTCGATGTGCTGGGCAATCGCAGATGGAGCACCAAATGGTTTGCGACAGATAGGACAATCGACGTAGTAGATATTGTGGACAGAGGAGGACGATCGCTAAAGTGGTATCATTGATCAATAGGAAAGAACTGCGTGTCGATAATAACAAGAAAAACCCTCTTGGCAAGGAGCTTTTGGTCTCTATGCCAAATAGAACCTAGCATGATATAGGCAGGACTGACTTTTGTAATAGTATTTCTACCCGCAGAACCTTGAAATAGAACAAGACTCCTGCTGTGTCGGGAGCTTGTAGTCAGGTGCTGGTTGAGGCTTTGTCGGTTGACGAACGTCCTGTCGCAGCTTCTACAGTAACTTTGGTGGGCGGGTGAGTCCCTGATGTGCTTATATGGGATCAGCTTGGGATCAACATCTATTATTCACTTTGAGCTAGGCGAAAGATAGTCACCTGCTGGAGTGCCTGGGAGTGAGGGAAACACCGTTTGCATGGCCCACAGTTGAAGTAGGAACGACTAGCTTTATGACCTTTAGCACGGCAGTGCGAGTGGAGTGCTTGGACGTTAACGAATGAACGATAACATTCACCGCACTGGACCATGATGGTAGGAGAGCGGCAGATCGATAACTAGGCTCAGACGAATGCGGTCGCACTTAAGACAAAAATTAGAGCTCCGCTGCCAGAAAGGATTGTATTGGGTTATCTCTAATGCCGTATGTGGCGTGGAAGGGAGGGGACGAAAGGGAAAGTAGGGATGAGTTGGCTGGGGCTAGACTCCAACCCGTTTGTCACTTGGTGATGCGCATCGCTGTCGTCGCTACTGTGTGTGACGAGTCGGTTGAAATGGGCTGTGGAGGGCCCGTTCCTCCTAGATAAATATTAGTAGGATGGCCGCTATTCGATTTATTTCATAGATGCATTAGAGGCTTGAAAACACCTACACGTACCAGCAGAGCGACTTCAACGTAGCTGACTTCTCAGG
>QDKV01005094.1_pt1 | contig 26861 bp, 21 predicted proteins | sample 1861101 | NCBI WGS metagenome assembly QDKV01 (sample SAMN04275158, study PRJNA302643) | Fungus metagenome, whole genome shotgun sequencing project. | isolation source: fruitbody | host: Mallocybe terrigena | place: Sweden | collected 2013 | reverse complement strand
GGTCTCCTCTGCCTTTGTGGGTGGTCCCTCAATTCTCCTCGATCGCAAAAAGCAATCCTAGCCATGCAACAAATGATCAAGGCGCTGGAAAAGCTGTGGCAGCAGTTGAAGAGCGCGACGAAGGAAGGCATTACAACGGCAGACATAGATGTCTTCGTTATCGACTTCGACCGATTGTACGACGAGTCCAAAATGGAGGACAGCTATAGCGATAGTACGTCTAGCAAGTCTACAGCTATCGCACCTGAGACGCGTGTGCTCTGTACGGTTGGTTTAGGCTTAAAAAGGACAGTAGTGAAGCGAGTAGCAGGGACGCCAGAGAAGCATTGGGATATCTTAATGAAGCCGAAAGTAGTTCTCAAGACGGCCCTCCAAGAAATTGAAAGCCTCACCGACAATGTAACGGGTAACCAGGTTTCGGGGTCGAGTCGATTGGACGGGAGAACTTGAGATTTTTCTTCAATTTCTCACCAGTTGGGTTATAGTTTTTCGAGCTTGATACCACTCTTTTATTTATGATTCTGGACTTTTTCAACTTGATAAAAATTTTCACATATCACATCAGATCGAATAATCGGACCTGCCCATGGTAACTCATCTCCCACTTCACTAAATTTTTGCAAAAGGCCGTTGAAGAGAACTAAGGTCCACCGACCGAAGGTTACAGATTCTGTAAAATCAGCGTTTGAGCGTTCAGCTATTTTTGTTTATGTCCAAATAAAACTAACCAAATAAAGTGCTTATGCGGCGTTCTCTTGTGGCGACGATTTCCAACCATGTTGAGGGTCAAGCGCTTATGTGAAGCGCTTGCTTGTGTAGCATGCGTTTATCATACTGAGGAGGGCGGCGGACAGCTTCAAAACAGATCGGATCAGTTGATCATTGTCCATATCTGATTTGGACATTATATAACAAAACGAAAAATGCTGATTTTACAAAATCGGTCTATCGATACTATGGTTTTAGCTGTAAGGCATTCATTTGCTCGCCGGAAGAAAAGGAATTGAGTCTGTGCCAAGAAAACCTATAAACTTGCAGTCTCTGGGTTTTCCGAGTCGGGATTTCTTCAACTTGGAAATTATTAGTGATCTCAAACTAAAACAGGCACGTTTCTGATGATGTGGAACACCAGTACAACTTGAATATATCGCTCATGAGATTAAGTTTAAGGCGATTGTGCATGAGTCAGGGTGTGTGTGCTCCGTGTCATAACGGTCTTTCAGTTTTCATTTCCATGGTCCACCCTCCCGTCAGTAGATCATGATGGTATTGGAAATGACCTGGACGTATAGTATCCGTCCTCTTTCTTCTGTTCCCATCCATCTGTAGATTGCAGAGGTCTTTATGTAGGTCCTGGAATCAGTTGCACTTTTTTTAGTACCAGGGAAAGTGAACTGATTTGGTTGTGTGTAATACACAGATGACATCGGGTGAGAAAAAACTATACAACTTGTTCTTTGACAGCCAATGTCCACCAACAAGTTTAGTCCGCGTCTGTAGATAGGAAATTGGATTAATCTTTCAAACCACGGGTGTCGAATCGACGATAAGTGTATCAGGATCGTATACGATCTGAGCTGGACTCCTGAATGAAAAGCCACACATATCAGCAGCAAGAATCATAGATCAGATTGGCCACTTGACCTTTTTTCTTTGCCCTGCATTTGTAAAAACCGCATTCAATATAATGGGAAAAGACAAGAAAAATATCTTACGTTTTCTTCCCACGCGATGAAGGCTTTGAATTCGGTCAAACCGAGAGATAAAATCAGGTCAAATTTGACCTCATAGAAGAGATCGTGGATGTGGTGGGAATACTTCCCTGGTTTCGGAACTCGAGATAGGTCACCTTCAACATAACACAATGTCGAATACAACACTGCCATTAGAAGGATGAATATCAAAGGGAAAGAAAGTACAAGAACAGCAAAAGAACAAACGTCTTTCTTCATCAAGCCACCTCGGATCTTCTCGCCATCCTCTGAAGCACATAACAGGATCACTGATTGTGTTCAAATCGGACGGGCTCTGGCTTTCAATACAATAAGACTCTCGAAATTCTTCTGTTTCGGAAACTCTGGTATTCTAGACATGACTTAGCATCAGAAGCAGTTCGAGTAAAAGTAACAGCTTCCACCTTTAGTAGGATGACGCTAAACGAACCACTGATTTTTTTGTGTCCGGTCAGGTCCGTATATACCGAATGAGGACGAAACATGTGTTCGGGATTGGATGGGTCATATTGCAAAGCCGATGTCGTTCCATAGGAGTATTTAGCAATGCGAGTTTTCACGAAATGATCTATGTGGTAGGAAACTGCCCCGTCCGCAACTGCTTTATTTCTTTGCCAAATTCAGTGAGAGCAAGCGAACTAGGCAAAACGGTAGTAACATACGTGTGATTATCAGGACGGCAGACATCCAAGCCACGAGAAGCAAATGTGGTATTCAGGTTGTTAAACAACCAATTGCTAGCAGCAAATCCGCCAACAAGGAAAATGGACTGTATTTCTTGTAAGATGGAATGATCGAGCAATTTAAGAACATACAGAAATTTCTGCCGTTGCCCTTTTGCATTGATGTTCGATCATCCTGATAATAGTTGCAATAGATGGTTCAAAGAACTTGGCAACATCAGTTCTACAAAATGTCGTCAGCTACATTCAGAGACGGAAATTAAAAATTCAAGCATTACCCTTGTAGCTTCAACTGGCCCGACTTGATGTTTAGCTCAGGCGCTCTATCTCTCAACCCCCCAAACTTGATGAATTGAGCTTCGTCTGGGTTGACAAATCTCAACTTGGTCGTCTTGTCGAATCTTTCTGTGATGATAGGGATATCATTAGCAAATTTTGAGCCTTTGAGCAGGACTTGTACTTTTGTCAGTCGGAGTCCTGAGACTAGATCTGGGTCGTACTTACTCTCAAGAAATTCTTCGGCATTTCGCGTGACGAATATTGATCCCTTGAAAGCACCTTAGAATAAAAATCAGAAAAATGAATAATGAAATATAGAGAATATTCAAACATTGAGGAGGTGCTATTTCTTCGTAAGATTGAGGATCTGAGGAGGTTTGCTTGTATGCACTGATATCAATAGTACCTCCACCGGCGTCAACTATAAGGATGCCCTTTCCATCCTACAAACTGTTGATTTATCCATTTTTCACAGAAAGGGAGGCTTACCGAAATCGCTTTCGTAATGAGGCCGTTTTGAATGCAAAAGTGCAGACTAGCCTCACCCTCAGTAACGAAGGAAAGACGAGATCGGCCATCATCGGTATCAGGAATAAGGCCTGCCCTAATAGCCGCCTTGCGCATCAAGCCCTGTTGACCACCTTCCCATCCATTTGGATGTGTTAGCACAACTTCCGTGCGAGTCTCTAGGCTGCTCCAGAGGCCGACTCCATTCGAATGCGTCTCTTCAACGTAATTGCGGGCGCACTTGTATAGATAGCGCAAAAAATCGGCAAATACATCAACAACCGATTTGCCGTCAGGAAGAGGTGGGATTTTATTTGTTACGAAAGCTGCAGAAGTTGTTTTTGGACGGAGATGCAGCTTAAACCTGGGATCAGATCAATTTGACATGATTTCCTAATCAGGGAATCACAATAACTTACCATTCGGCCTTAATCCAACCTTCATCTTCTGCTTCCTCTATAATCCCTTCGCGAATGGCTTCAGCTCCAACTGCTTGAACATTTCCAGATAGGTCGTAGTATATGATCGTCGGTATCTTAGAATCGCCCCCAACCTGTTCTTGTGCTGGATATCTTACGACCACAGGTCAAAAACAAATTTAGAATGTGTTCGCAAATTTACCTAGTTACACCCCGTATCACAGGCACCTCTCCAGGGTCAAGAATGCTTTAGATAGATGAGTGTTCTGTTAGAGAGCAATCTTTTTTACCAATTACACACCAGTATGAGATACCGCTGAAAGTCGTACCAACATCAAAAGCCAGAACAAGTTTACGGAACGGACCTGTATAAGGCTGTCTCGTCAACATCGCAACGGTGCAGTCGAAAAGGTGGGATTATGCAGACAGTTCATTTCGAAGTAGCTGCCCTTATGTGTTTGTGCAACACCTGCCGTGTGTAGAACACGTTGAAAGAGCGTGCGGTGTCGTCATTCGCAGCAGTATAAATTGATATATCAAGCGTACTCAAACCCCTCTTCACGTTCACCGTCAGCCCACTGCCATGCTCTCTCTCAAAAATTGGTTCGGATCCAACAAAGCATCTAACGAAGAGTACACCCGTCGCGGCGAACGAGAAGTGTTGGCAGGGTCCAAGCAACAGCGTGACTTCGAGGGACCCCAGATGACTGAAAAAAAATGGACGGCTGTTCGGCCAGCAGGCATTGTTGAAGAACGAGAGAGTTCAAGCACAAAAGAGCGCAGTTCCACCGATAGCCGGAGAAAGGATAGCATAAAGGGTAAGGGAAAATTCTTCGTCATGTTCACAAGTTTCACTTGTTTTTCGCAAAAACAGGTCACTTTAACCATGGGTCGCCAGGAACTTCTACGGGCGAACAGTCACACTCTCGATATGAGCGACCATTGATGCAAAGTCAAAAGCATGACTTTGACCTAATACAATTTAGGGAAACGAAGGGGGTAGAGCCTTCTCAACCGCCTACGACTGACATTCGTGAAACCGCCAGCGTGAAGGAAAGGACCTCCACGAATAAACGGAAGAAAGAAGTTGGGAGGGGTCGGTCTTATTCTGCCAGTGTCCAAGATATTCCGAGTATGAAATCACGCTCGGGCACACCGTTCGATGAGCGAACCAAGGGACATGCCGTCGTTGGTTTTGGGAAGGACGACGCAAGAGGTCGGGCAAATTCGGTGATGCGAAGGGATGTGGGCCTGGCGCTATTTGATCAGGATCGAATCGTCGACGATCGTAGCGTTGAAAGGACTCGAAAGCGTCGAGATACTTCTACCGTTCGAGATCCGATGATCCAGGACCTGATCATGCACAACAAAGTGTTAAAGAAGGACCTCGAGCTCACCCAAGATTGTCTGAAGAATGCAGAGCAGAAGAAGATAGAGCTACACAGAATGAACAACGCTCTTCGAGACGAGAAGGCACAGCTACTCGAGCGGGAGAGTACAGCTAGGGAAGATGCTGCTGCTAAGGAACGTGACGCTCAGCAGAAGATTGGTGAGCTCCAGGCCAGAAGTCGTAGACAAGAGGAAGAAATTCGCAATTTGAAGGAAAAGGTTCGCTGTGCAGAAGAGAAAAACTCCCAAACCACGAACCTTCTTCAAGTACGGACGGCTGATCTCAAGGGCGCAGAGGCATTCTTGACCACTGCGGACCAGTATTCCGGTTCCGATATCATCAACATGGTCAACCTCCTGAATGCGGAGATCTTTCAAGCGGCGGCATACATCGCGGAGCTTTTGGAGGATCCATCTACAGTGGCAACAGATGATGACCGGAAAAAGAATTTACAGAAATACACTCCATCATTGGAAGACGCACAAAGTCAGATCGGAAATGGCCTGTTTGAGTACTTTCTGGACAAGGGGGGCCGTGTTCGAGTGGACCCACTTCCTCTGCAGCTCGCTATACAGAGTATCTTTTCTTGTTGGTGTGCCTTCTTGGTCCATCGTTTCTGCAATAACGGCGCCCAAAACGAATTGACGAGATTGTATCAGGAAGTACAGAATCGTGGTGTGTTATCCCAGTGTCGGGCTCAAATACGTGCATCTGATATCCTTTTGTAGAGGTTCAAGCAGTTTCCGGAAGATGGAGAGCAATCACTTACGCTCACATAAAGGCGTTGGAAGGTCAAACTTACTCAGATCATGTCCTGAATATGGTCATTGGTCTCCTCTGCCTTTGTGGGTGGTCCCTCAATTCTCCTCGATCGCAAAAAGCAATCCTAGCCATGCAACAAATGATTAAGGCGCTGGAAAAGTTGTGGCAGCAGTTGAGGAGCGCGACGAAGGAAGGCATTACAACAGCAGACATAGATGTCTTCGTTATTGACTTCGATCGATCGTACGACGAGTCCAAAATGGAGGACAGCTATAGCGATACGTCTAGCAAGTCTGCAACTATCGCACCTGAGACGCGTGTGCTCTGTACGGTCGGTTTAGGCTTAAAAAGGACAGTAGTGAAGCGATTAGCAGGGACGCCAGAGAAGCAGGAGGATATCCTAATGAAGCCGAAAGTAGCACTCAAGACGGTCCTCCGAGATATTGGAAGTGGCATCGACAATGTAGTGGGTAACCAGGTTTCGGGGTCAAGTCGATTGGATGGGAGACCCTGAGAATTTCTCACCAGCTAGGTTGACTGACCGTTGATCGAACACCAGTTCACCTGAATTATAGTTTTTCGAGCTGGATATCACAATTCTATTTATGATTCTGGACATTGGGCCATTAGTTCGACTTTATAGACCTTCATTTGACACATATCACTTACATATACATCCAGATCGAATAATCGGACTGCATCACCTGCCCATGGTGACTCATCTTCGCAATGAGTAATTACAACAGCTGCCTGGCGATGGTCCACGCCACTAAAATTTTGCAATTGGCCGTTGAAACCAACTCTGCGAGTTTCACCTCTAAGATATTTCTGAGAGGCGGTGATCATCGCATCGTCCATGCCACTCCACACCTCGTCGAGGAGAACTAGAGGCGGCCGGCCGACTAAGGCTCTCATTAAAAGCACAAGACGCTGCTCGCCAGGATACAGTGAAGAAAAGGGAAGAGAGGCAAAATCTCGCGTCGCGTCTGGGGGCAGGGAAGGTGGTTCTTTGGCACCAGTGTCCGTTCTTATCCATGAAGCTGGCCCAAGACATTCCAGGACTTCCCAGCATCTTGCAACCCTCCATTGCCTTATCTCTTCCTTTGTTTTCATTTTGTCATGACCATCTCGAGTCAGCACGTGTCGTCCCATTTCCAAGTCAACTTCCTCATCGCTGACATCAACCCACCCAACACCGCCAACCTTGTCAGCATCAAGACTAGCAGCACGTGTTCTAGGTACGAAGCCGCCATCGAAACCAGTTGTGATAGCCCCCCAAACGCTCATACCTGGATGTCGACGTGGGAATGCATCAAACATCTCTGGTGATATGACACCAATGAGTCGTCGTAAGTGTGCCGTCGGTAACCCTGAACGTGGAACAAGGGTTAGATTCCGCGTATCAGCCGCCGAAACGGAAGAGAGAGATGGTAAAAGAAGATGGTCTTGAATGAAAGATTGAGGGTGATCCCCTGTTAGAAGAGCGAGAAGAGTTGTCTTTCCTGACCCTAGGAGTAAGAAAAAATGGACTCAAAATGCGGGTCACCTGGTCCATAAAAACACATACCATTGGTTCCACGGAGATGCCATCGTTCGCCTTGCCGAATTTGCCAACTTATGTCGTTTAAGACCTACTCAACAACGTCATTTGCGCATCATTAATGTGGAAAGAAGTAAGATACCTTTCTACCGCCGTATGACACATTCACATTTTTTAAATCCACAATAAGTTCTCCTGTCCCGAGATGACTTTTTGACGAGTAAAAATGTTGGTTCTGATTAACGAGATAAGTAGGTGGAAAAGAAGCGGTATTCTCCCTCGTGAAAGCGGTAACACCTTGGACATCGAGTACATGTGTTATCCAAGCTGGTATTTCTTCTCCTTTGCGAAGACCGAGTATAATTCGAGGAGATATTTGGCCGTGTAGCTCATGCAAAACCTTATTCAAACATTGGCGCGAGGGCAAGTCTAGCCCAGCTAATAGTAAATCAATCGGGTGGATTTTTAAAAAGAAGTCGAGGAATACGCACCGAACGGTTCATCCAGCAAGAGGAGTTCTGGCCGACTTAGGATGGCTTTCACAATTCTAGCACGCCTCGTTTGTCCGTTACTCAAAGTTAGTATTGGCAGGTCAAGGAGATTCCAAAGGTTCGTGTCTTTTACGAGTTTTTCAAAAAGGGGTTGTAATTCAGAAGCCAGTTCATCGCGTGGACCAGACAACATCTGCCGGAGTGTAATACGATCCTCCACTTCTCGCACAGCTCCATAGCGGGCGGTGTAGTCAAAGAAAGCACCTGAGTCGGCGCCAAATCGTTGACGGAAAGAGACATGGGCAATCCGGGTATAGGGATCTGCCAAAGATGTCGAAAGAAATGGATATAGGCCACCTTTCTCAGCCCATAAATTCTGAATCTCTGAACTGGGCGGCACAATCCTTGTGTGACCAAGGAGTGTCTACTGTCTGAAGATGAACGAATATTCAAAGAAGATACAAAATGGTAGTTTGCCTTGAAAACAACCCCTTTTCCTCTGCCAATCCCAGATATCACTGCCCAAGCTTCCCCCTCTCGTACCGTCCAGTTAAAATTTCGAAGGAGAGGGTTTGTTGATTGAGAGGGGGAACCAAATGTACATACGTTTGATTTTGGAGGTATGTACACAATTGGTGTATTGCATACATTTGTAACATATGCCCTTGCTATACACAACGGGTTAATGAGGCATTTTGCTGTCATGTTCAGCAACCACAAAAGAAGGTCGTTGCCAGTTACTCTGGCCTCGACTCACAACCAAACAGTCCCAAGCACCTTCTTAAACTGACATTTTTAACTTGATAAATGAAGCGAGCGACATATCATGAAGGACATTGTACAACTGGCTTATCAATCTCCAACTCTTCGTCGATCATTGCTGTGGGGTTGCATAAAAAAACAAGGTAACCAGGGCACGGCTTCTCGTTCCCTGAACGCTGGGTGTGAATGGAAACAAGGCTTATATTACCTCGAAACCTTGTATCAAGAGTCATATATCTGGCTTGACTGTTTCTGGTGACTGGCACTCATGGTGGTTCGAGAATTCTGGTTGGTTTACACTCAAAGGTACTGGTTCTGGGCTTGACAAATGTCCTCCCAGGCTCTACGCACTTTCTACACGGAGTACAAGCTTTTACGATCTAAAAGCTTCCTCGAGATTATTGAGCGTATTCTAGGCGCGAGAGGATACACAATTCTCCTTGAAGCGGCAGCCGCTACTGAACTCGGGATCTTTCTAGCTTTATGCATTTGTCGACGAGGACTGCACGACGAAGATCTTGAACTGCTTTTCCAAAACAAAGTCTTCCTCGAAATTATCGAAAAGAAGGTACCTCACGTACTTCAATGGTATCGGGCAATAAATAGTCTGCGCTTTCCACGGTTCAAGGAGTGGATGAATGTATACACAGATAGTCCAAGCATTTTCGGCAGGACGCCTACCGACGCTTCACGAAGACATGAAGTGGAAGTGGCCCGAGGATTATGGGAACATTCTCCTCTACCTGGGTGCGTTCCTTCCTCGCATTGCAGAACTTTCTGTTGCTTCCCTGTCCTCTAGTAAAATCCGCCTTCATTTTTTTACAACGTACCAACATGGGAGATGTCGTCTTACTGCCAAAGATTCACGCTTCCACGTTCCTGACGTTCGCTTGGACTTGGACTTCGACCCTGTTTATGGTCTCGACCTCCGGAATACAAAGGAATTTTTAGGTGTAGAAAAAATCTCTGTCAGTACGACTCTATTCTATGATGCTGTATAACAAATAACACCTTTTTTGCAGGTAATGACGGAAGCCTCACCTTCGCGACCAATTTTTCATCTTGTTGACCAAGACCGGCTGTCACCCGTGGCCGCCTATGACCTTTCCAAACAATTTAGTCAGCCCATACGAATCTTCGGTGTGTTTTTACCTAGGTCATCTCACATACATTCTTTATTGACATATTTCCAAGAACCTAACTGTTCGAAACTGACACAACTGAAACGGAAAATTCGGGAGCCGATCTACATTTCCATCTACTTTATCTCTACTCTATGCAGATCCATGCTGGGATTCACATTCAAAGACCCTGCCTATAGCACCCTGGTCTTTGGAGAGACATTCACCATGACATGCGCTCGTACGTCACGACTTATGCAACCACTCAACAGCTGGGCATGTGAAGGTGCATGGCTTCTCGCCCAGTTCACTGGTTTCCTCCTTCTCCTTCCCTTGGTGATTGTGTATCAAACTGGTAAAGGCATGGAGGCCATGTCTAAATTGGTGCTGTCAAGCGCGTTGAATTGGATTTACACTGCTGCCAGAAACCTTTTTTTGTTCCTCTCTCATCTATCCATTAAAGGGTGGATTATGGTAATAACCCTCTTTTGGCTCACAGTAGTAGAAATAATGCCTTTTCATGTTGGCTTGACTTGTTGAACAATTTCACCTGCAGCTCTTAACTATGATTATGCTTACATGCTCAAATTATGCTATATGCTCCAGTCTATTCTATGATGCCCCATTTATATACCAAAAACTTTAAAATATATATTTACCGAAGATTTGGGTAGTCGGTCAACTTATACTGCAAGACGGCCCTCGGCGCGGCCATGTTACAACGCTTTACCAGTAGAAAGTCAAAGTGTTATACATCAAAAGGAAGGTGTCAAAGAGACGTGGGACTATTTTCGATCAAAAGATTTTGAGCGTCCAAGCTTCAAGTTGTTCTGTACTGCACGGCGGCACATCGTTCTTCGCTATACTTCGTCGTTGGGTGATTCTGGAGTTTACTGCCATTCCGGACGTACGGATAGAAGCAAGTTATGTATATTGCATCATCCATAAACCCTTCTTCCCGTTTGGAAGAAAACGTACCAGTGACCATTTTCAGTTACAACGGCCAAAGGAGGTTTTTGCGCGTCTCTGAAAGCTACGAGGTATACCTATTTCTTGCAGTTTATTAATTTAATTTTGGCATTGAATACGTGATGACAGGATACTATCGAAAGAGTTGCCAATAGCTTCCGAATCCAAAATTGTCACTCTGTTCTCTTGCAAACATCTTGTCTTGATGTTTGTCGAGGTAGTAATGTTGTGATTGATAGTAGCGCTTATCCGCTATTGTGGACAATTATTTCCGAGGTTGAAGTAATGATTGTTGGTGAATTTATCGAAGAGAAAGGTATGGCACGTTTCGTTCGAAAACTATGGTAACCAACAGGTTTCCGCCACGATAGAACACCACGCGGCCACTAGCACAGCTGAGGCAGGACCATCCCGCGACAATTGGGAACAAGCAGTAGAAGACGTTCATCATACACCATCCCCAACAAGTTCCTTAGAGGACGAGTCACAGAAAGAGGCGGCCGCTGACACTGCGCAGACATTGAATAAATCTGATCCACTGTTGCAATGGGGAGGGGAATGGCAACAGGAAGAACGGCGAGAAAAACAGCGAATAGAGCAGACACCTGGATCAGTCAAGCCTCAGAAAAAATTCAAAGCTGCCACTACGCCTTCAGAAGCAGAGGTCTCAGGTTAGAAACCAGAAATTTCCACGACTAAATTGTCAATTTACTGAACATTTTCCCTGCAGAGATGCCGAGTTCTAGGATGGTCAAGGCAGAAGCTTGTATCATATCGCAACATGGTGCCGTGCATTCCATCCTAAATGTTTTGATGTGAATGCTATTGCCTCCATAGAATCATCCGAAGTTGCTCTTCGACCTGTGAAAAAGATAGTTCGCCCGGGGGTCGATGAAGATGCCCGCTTCAATGTGATCATCATCGGACCGGGTGATGACCAGTCTACACAATTCAAATTACGAGGCAAACATAGCGTTCAAAAGGTTCTAGTGGCTGCTTGCAACAATTTTGATATCGATCCTCGCCGGTGGGTCTCCTTGTCTGACCCTAAAATGCACAGTTGATGTGAAATTGCTTCAGAGCAACCCTTTATCACGCTGTGGACTGCGAGGTAGACGGTGTAGTTCACTTTCCGTGTTCGCCAGAGGACACCATATCTGGTTGTAAAATCGATGCTAGCTCGATGTTATACGTCCAAGTTGACCCAGATGAGAACATTCTCATGGATGCATAGACTTGGCTTAAATTTCTTGTTGTTCTATACCTACATTATGGTGTTTGTCCAGGTGTATACATTTAAATCGTAAATTGAATATTCCCATCTGACTTTTTCTCATGCAAATCCCTGCTATTTCACTCGCTTGCTCTACGGTTTGCAGATTGTACACAAAATCATGTAGAGGTTTGCTTACCAATCAATAATTGAAACAAGACTCGATTCCCTAAAAAGTCAACATAATTACCAAAGTAGGACTTAATTAGAGTAATAACAATAGAAATGTAAACTGATGACTTGTAAACGTGAAACCAATGTCATCTGTATAGTGTGTGAAAAATGTGTCTATGAAAAAGAATAACAGTCCAAATAGTTGAGTGCGCTACGACTGTTACAGTAGCAAACCAGTCCCGATTAAAATACCTAGTAAGATCGAAGAAAACCACATCAAAGCTCTATGACCCGTCATAATCAAATATGAATCGGCATTTGCTGTAAGGGTTGGTGTGTTGACAGGTGGAACGGACTGAACCGTGGCCGTCCCTGCCTCGCGGAAGATATCCGTCTGGGCTCCTATGAAGATCATTATTCAGTGAACGACATGGCGCCGTGCATTTCAACTCACCGTCCGAGAAACCCATTTTTCTATTATACGAAGGTGACTTGGGATCTCCTGCGAGGTCGTTGCCGCTGACTTCCACATTATTCCCTTCAAGTTGGTGCCAATATACCATCTATCAATAGCACGCATCAGGATGAAAGAAAGGACTGCAGAGACTAGAACGGACCTGTTTTGCCCCACTAGCACATGCACTCTGATTGTTCTCGCACCAAACAGGTGGAACGGCAGAAGCGATAGCAGCGCTTCCGGTTGATCCAACAACTCGACACCGGAAACCCAACATGTACATGTTCGGAATTCCACATCCATTAGCTACCTAGTAATCAATGAGCAACAGAAACCATGGTCAAGGTATTTGCGGACCGTACCCAACCCCACTACTTGATAGGTCAATAATTACTATCAGAAGAAATTTTAGGGTTACGCACTGCACATATACAACCACCCGGTGGACAAGCAGGTAAATTAGGAACTTGATAAGTGGCCAGCCTATGCCAAGGTGTGCTAAAAACGATGGATAAGTAGTTGAATACATAGCCAATATCGAAAAAACACACTGATATAAAACGGTAAAGACCGCCAAATTCTGCTTCGTCACTTGCTTTAAATCCGAGACGTATGAAATCGCGAAGGCAGTTCCTGCAGCCATGGTTTCGTTCTGAGCATGGACTTGATTGCTTAAATCAGGACAAGTCGCTTACAATAAATAAATCAAAGTTATTTGACATACTGTTCGGTTCGGAGATACATGAATCGTTAGTCGCCTTTCCATCCATAGTCACACCCAGACCAGGATGGTTCTTGCCATCACCAAACAAGGCCGTTCGCGTCCCATTATATGAAAGCGTTGTGAAGGCCCGGTTGACTGCAAGCTCTACGGTAAATTGTCCGTTGGCTGGTCTGTTGAAAATGTTAGATGTGAGTAATTCGATTCTTTTTGCTCGTCCGTACAATTCTAGGAAGTCTCCTGGAGCGGGTGGAAATTCGTCACACTACACCGTATTAGTGTTGAGGACAAAAATTGAAGTCACTATTGCTTACACACCTTATTACTGTGATGAAACCACCAGTCAACTTCACGCATCTATAGACAGACCCACAGCGTGAATTCTGAGTTTGGTTGGCCATTGAATGGTTCTTACTTGATAAAGGGGTAGCACGGCAGCGTTGGTATCAAAGTCTGCTTTATTCGGAGTTGTTCCATTAAGACAGTACATCCCTTCATAACGAGCTAAGAGTTAGAAAAGCAAATAGGGGACACTGCAACATTGCTGGCGCACCTTTGTGCCATGCTGCGAAATGGGCATCAGCCACACCAACCATACACGACAGAATTACAAATAGAAAGAATGGAAGCATGGCCCCCCTGCGCTCATAAGGAAATCCTGCGCAAATCCTCTGAGGATTTGCGCTTGAAGACATGAGTGAAGTTGGTGAAGGGAACAAGGAACGACCAATTATGTACGTAAAGTCCCCACGGAATTAGACAGACCCTGAACTCAATCACACGAATGGTCATCGCTAAAACGCTGAACAAAAGCCGGATAAAATCTAAGGATTGCAAAGTAAAAGTAAAAGGTGGAATAATAATTTCAAGAAGACGGGATCGACCATCAATAGAAGACTTCACGTGTTATCATGATGTAGTCTTGGCACAAAGTAAGTTTAGCAGTATCCATGACCATGGACCATCTGGCATCAACTTGAAGCACTATGTAGTATGTCACCTCTTCTACTGTCACCGTATGTTTTGCGAAGCGGAATGCACTTGCGTTCTTGTGGCAGCACTGCTTTCGGAGTCTCGCCAAACCTAGAACTTCTAGAATGCTCACGCCTGTTTACTCTCTGCGAATTGCTCCCCCCAATAGTCTGACTTGATCCGAGTGATGCTCTGATCACACCGGGCCAATTCCATCTCTGCACATAAGTGGGAATTGGGAGACCTTGTTGATTTCACAAGAACTGCTTTTTCGGCTTTTCAAACCCCAAAATGCGACGTATGTCCAGCCCCGGTCCATCCGAGTAGCATTTCTTGGAGACTTCTCACCGGCTGTTCAGCCTAATATTTCCCGTCTCGGTAATCATTTCGTTATCACCACCATGGCGAGAGACGTCAGGCCCAGCTTAAAGGTGGAACATCGCACCACCAAAATATCTAGCTTTACTAGGCGGTTTATGCTCATCATCTTTGCACCCTATTTGCTGCCAGATACACTCGGTTTAAGGTGGACTGCCCTTCGGCGTGCTTGCTTACACCACCGATGGCATCCCTGAATCGATTAAAACCTTGGCAGCCTAAGAGGTCTAGACGCCTAAGGGTGGCTGTCGTAAGATTCAGACCACACCCACGTCACGGTATGCGCAGCACAACGAATCCAGCTGATTGTGGGCTACTCTATCTATGTTTATTCAAATTCCTTAATGTGTCCTGTGGAATAGAACCATTAAATTTTCCTGGACACGACTCTCCAACGATGGCCCTCTTCGGCGACTTTTATCTACACCGGCAACTTTCGATAGTGGCCCCCGTCTTAGTTCTAATCTGACCAATTTGCTATTAGAACAGCCGAACACATATACTACGCACACGGCAAACAAAATTATGTAAAGCAAAAACTAAAATCCCTTCAGCTGTTTCCTCGATGGGACAAACAATTTTTAACGGTATTCCTCGCTTGTCGTGCTGAGCTCATCCAACGGAGGTTGGAAGAGTCACCGCAACTGACGGATCTGGAAACTTAAACCTTCGACCTGCGCGTTGCCAGCCCTGGTGGCACGTTTGAGCTGGTGAGTCTTGCAAACCCTCGAGATTGGGGGAATAACTAAATTTAGAAAACCGAAAGACTGTAAGATGGTCTAAGGGCCAGGGCCCGGTATGCGGGCAGAGTTGTAATGTCTCTACTTTCCTCCGCCAAAAAGGAACGATTGCAGGATGTGGTGATGGACTGATCGGCTACCTCGAGTCAAGTTTGTTTAATTCAAGCGCCTTTTTTTTTGCTGCGGGTTGAGATAAAGGGTTGATAATTCTGCTCCACGAGTCGTTGGTGTGCCGGTCAACGACCCAACTATTAATACCGGGATTATCACTGTGAAGGAGAACAATGCGAACACTGCTGTGAAGCCGATTCAATTTCTAATGAAGTCTCAACCATATTAATCTGAGCGTCGTAAAATTGAACTCAGCCAAAAAAGGAAAATAGTCAATTTATTCATTTATTAACAACTTATCGAATGTTCTACTAGTACGTCCCCTGTTTTAAAATACAATCGGAACCAATTATTAAATAACTGTTGTAGATTTTTTCACATCAACTCTCTTGTTTCTTTTTTGGAGTAGCCCTCAAGCCTCTGACACGGTCGTATCAACTCTGTGTTACCCACACGAGAGAGCACGAGGGCCGGCAACCCAGGATTCAAATATCCATGCACATGGTTCATATCTTTATCAACCGGATCAAAAGTGACCACCGGATGCAATACATCTTCGCGCTTATCACGGCGGTTGATGCTTTGAAACGCCCAATTGTTGACCAGCCTCAAGTCAGCGATGATCGATAAACATTTACGGGACTTGCATCATATCTATCTACCGGGTCTTGACAACTTGATCTATCACTGACGTTAACTCTGATGGGTTTTCATGTATTCCAATTGTTATAGATCTATTCTTTTCTCATGCTTTTTGTGATTGCTTTACGATTTCCCGCCCTTGCTCCGCCTTGACAGTGAATGAGAGTGAATTGTCACCAAAGTTATTTGTTTTTGCTAATTAAGTATCCCCGAACGCCACACACCTTCTGAATCTGGGTATTCGTTTGTTCCCCCATGTCCACCAACTATTACCTACGAATGTATTGACAACTACCCGAGAATAACGTAGCGATGCTTCATCATGATGGATCTTGGCTGGATAGAGAATCCACTTTTCCTTACAGTGTTCTTTCCTAGACACCTTCAAGTTTCTTTGGAGTTCTCCTTCCGTTCTGGAGTCTCGCTTCTTCTTGTAATTTGTCCCCCAGTTTTAAACCTCGTTTTTTTTTCCAGTCGAACCGACTTGGCCGCATGGAGAACTGCAAAGATAGCTGTTCTCTTGAGGATTTTGACTTGAGATCGATTCCACTCCAAAAACATATACTTAAGCACTTTGAGGCCATCTGTAATTCGATCAAATACGGTTGTCGCTCGCCCTTGCATTCTAGGCGGTCGACTTCCAAGGCCCAGATAGTTGAAAGGTTTAATGTTATTTCAGCCAAATGAAGAAAATGGGGTGTTTATGCCACACTCAGGTCGTGCGGAATTTATTGCGGTGTCCCACCGGTCTTGATTATCACTGTCATATTTAATCAGTGGCGAAGTCATTAATAGGGATCGAATTATTGGAATTTTCCGACAATTATCTGCACTTCAAACTATCAGGATAGCTGTATCACTCTGCTATTAGCCATAGCGCCGGAAACCTAGCTTGAGTCTGGAGCGGTCTGTGATGCACGAGAACGGCATGGTAACCATGAGTATAATCGGACTACCTTACGTTTATCAGAGCTGATGACGTTCGAGGGCCTACCGATCTGGAATGCGAGTGAACACTCTACTTGATTGTTATATTATTTTTTGAATGAAATTCCTTATATATGGCCGTCTGCAGATCGTGACAAGATGTGGGCATGGTCAATCGGTGATTCCCATCATGCGAGATAAGGTGTTGGCCCCGAATAACTGCGGTTAGAACTCCATATGAATTGAAGGACATCTGAATATCTCCGATGGGTTTTCTTTCTCAGGCGTCCTTATTGTCTTTTTGCCTGTCTATGATGCCTTACCAGAACTAGGGTCGTGTTCGAAGCTCGTTGCTGCAGGTTGAGAATCTGCAGTGGGAATTAGGTGAGGCGCATAAAGGACGAGGCTGGCACATGTACTTACCATCCCATCCTTTTTTCCCCCAAAGGTCGGCCTTTGTATCAGTGAGTGATGCCGTTTGTTGTCAAAAATGGGGACCCTGATTCCATAAATCTCCAGATGCCCTTCGATCGTGAACAGGGCGCTCAACACGTCGACAATGGTGACGGTGAGCACAGCCCAAACCTCCTTAATCGACTTCACGCGCTTTACACGTTGCAAAGACATGGCCGCGCTCATGAGCCATTCAGATCCTTCTCTTACCCACACGTTTCATTTGGAAATGACGCCTCATTCATTTCCAGCTTCGGGGCACACAGCCACGGTCGTTAGTTCAAAACCTTCGCTTTCTTCAAGTCAACGGGCATCTCCTCTGGCTCCAGCGGAACCTACTGCAGAATCGTCCATGCCCGTTAAACAATCGCGCACTCATGCAAAACGTCGCGATCCATCATACATTCCACGTCCCCCAAACGCGTTCATCCTGTTCCGTTCTGCGTTCATTCGTGACCAGCATATCCCCGGAAAAGTGGAGGGTAATCATAGCAAATTATCAAAGATAATCGGTACGCTTGTTATGTCCCCTTACATCAGCTATCGTTATCTCACCATCGTGCCACTAGGACTCTGCTGGAAGCAACTTCCTCCTGAAGAAAAAGAAAAATGGGAAGCACGCGCAGTCAACGCCTTGTCTGAGCACCGCGCTCGCTATCCTGATTGGCGTTTCCGTCCTGGTGCCAATGCTAGACTCAAGGTTAGTGAAGCTGGCATCTCAACGCCAAGGCGGCGTAGTGTCCGAAGCCGTCCAAAAGGATCGCCGGCAAAAGAGGGTGATGACGGGGAGATTCTCCCTACGGAGGGTAGAGAAAAGGACAAGGGCAAAGGCAAGTTGAAAATAACTCGCATGCCCTCCATCGAAGAGACGAGGTGTGCGAAGATAGCCGGCTTTGTTGCAGAGGGCCTCAAGGGAGAGGAACTTGAAGTTGCTGTGAGACAATGGGAGGATGATCGACGAATACCGCGTTTCGAGACGCGAACAAAAAAACCGAGAAGCTCAAAACCGCGTCCCACATCTTCCAAAACATCCTCCCGATCGCAGTCCGACGCAACTGTATCTTCCCTTCCATCCATCTCCTCCCAAAAATCACCATCGGATTCCGAGTCGGATAGTTTAACACCCACACATACACAGACTATGCGGACGCCAATCGTAGGATTACCGAAATATCTCGTTTCTAGCAGTGAAACTAACTTTAGCGAGGCTCATGCCTCTACCACCGGCCTTCCAGCCGTCCCTCTTACACACATGTTTAGACGCTCCCCTTCCGCTCCTACCCCAAACAAGCGTTCGTCACATCCCCATTCTTTTTCTGAACCCTCAGACGAATCTTCAGCGGAAGATATCCCTCCGACGTCAGCGGAGCCAAGTCCGGGGGCCTGGGGGACCTTCAAATCCCCCGTTCCAGAAGAGGCACCTACAGGGACCCACACAAGTTCCCACATTCGACGGGAATCGGTCTCATATCCGATATCATCAAGCTGTGCGACAGCACCCTTTGACCCAGATCTCACGTGGCAAGGAGCAGACAACCGTCGTCGTGTGGAACAGATACAACCACCTTCGTCTTGGTGGACCGGACAAAAGGAACAAGGTGGCTGCGACTCTACGGTGTTTGCTGCGGACAATTTGGGGTACGAAACACAAGCAGGTGGTGGCGAATATGATCGCGAATACCTAAAGGTTTGCTTACTCTCCTCCTTTCGGTCTCAGATGTTCTATAACCTAATTCATCACCTTTTTAAAATAGCAATATAGGTCCTATGAGTCTTTTCAAGACGGATGGACGGATGAATCGACCGCAAGCAATGCTAACCAAAGGCTTGTCACCGTCATCGAAGACCCTTATAAAGATGACTGTGGCAGCAATTCGCCTCTGATATTGTCCCAGCCTGAAACGCTATCTCTTCCTCCACCGTCGAGCGGCGCTTATTACTATTCCACCGTTCCGCCCACCTCTCCATCATCCTTTCCATCATCATCTTACTCCGCCCTCAGCGGTTGGGATGGTGACTATAAGCCCCAGCAAGCCAGCATGAGGTCTTGGCCGGAGAGTCATCCTCTTTCAAACGCACCTCATGCATCTCCTTCCACAGTTAGTTGGTATTCGGACCAAGGGCTGTACGATTGGACTGGGACCAGGCCCGAATTGCAGCATACGGTATTGTCTGTTGACCCGCACGACTGGGATCGACATGAGCTGAACCTCCGTGGTGAACCTCAACGACAACTAAACTTCGACGATGAGCTTCGCCGTTTACATGGTGGTTCATAACCATCGCCCAAGCGAACATGTCCACCCTTTCGTGTATTTCCCAGCCTTGTCCACCATCTCCCTTCTTTCCCTGGCTGTTGTAACATAGATTAGCTGTTCCCTTTTCGTTTGCAGTCACTTTTTTTTCTGGTGATCCTTTCGTCTTTCCTTGCAGTTGATCATTTGCACACTTTCTTGTAGCAATTGCCCAGTGTACGCTTTTTTTCGCATAGCATTCATTTACAGCATTACAGAGGTTTCATCACAAGTATTCTTATTCTCCAAATCATTGGACTATTTCGTGCCTTACATTCTTGATCTCAGTTCACCCATTTTTTTTTGCTTTCTTGATGTAACATAATTTGCATGCATTCGCTTTCAGATATCATGATTTCATTGACTTGATTTGTTATGTTTTTACATAAAATGTTATTTTCGAAGGCTCGTAGCCGCAGAAAGAACACTCGGGCTACCTTCGTCATCTACGCCTTCAAGACACCCACACCTCTACATTTCGTCTTGACATCCTTAAAGATCTCATGAAAACGCAGCAGGCAGTGCTTGTGGCTTTGTATGCTGAACAGTAGCCCACTTGCCACTCCCAGCTCGTTCAGAAAACGGTCAGCCTCTTCCGAAAAGTTATATAAATTATGGAAGGCTCACGAAATGGTGTTTTAAAACCATGATTCACTAAGTATACGCAACAAAAAGTGCAGTAAAGCACAAAAGGGCTGGCAAGAAAAAGAGAAGGAGCATTCGAAAAAGCAAAGAGCTGATAGAGGAGGATGAAAACTTACGGATGCATGCAAGAGATTGTGTTTCAAAAACTGCCTGAAGATGTCTTGGGATCGGTATTTGTTATCCTAGTTGGAGCCCACCTCGAAACGCATTAAAAGAGCAGAAAAAGAGCAGAACGGTTGTTCCACTTGTCGTACATCACACTCACAGCCTGGTACCATGACATGAACCTGATAATCTTGCAGACAAGGAATGTGCGGGCTTTCTCCGGTGTGCTAAATTCCTGGAAAGCATCTCTAATTCTAGGGAAAGATTTGTTGGTTTTCCATCAGTTGTTTTCCACTTGTATGCGTTGCCGGTGGTGCATCCACCGTTCCTGACCTTTTTCACCATCACGAGCACCCAGCGCCACTTCCCTGGCTAGAGTGTCCACTTCGCGAATGAAAGCCAGCGAGACTGCTACTTGGAGCGGAAGGAAAGGACGAACGACTCCTGCGCTGCGTGGCTCCAGACAGTCTTCAGTTCTTTGGCCACATTAGCTTCCAGCCACAAGCGCAATTGCTCCCAGTGACGAACCCCTCTTGCGCTCCCTATTCCGCCGGGGTAGCTAACCTTGACCCTATCGACAATGGCCCCTGCGAGGCATGTGGTGAAGAGGCTGGTGGCCAGGTCAGAGTCGTGAGTATTGTCACTACTGGTGCCCAGCTCTCCTCTCGGATCTGCTTCTCAGCGATGTCTACCGCGTCTACAACTCGACGGACTGAATGACTGGATTCCCTTTCGTGGCGACTCGCGGGTCGCCACCGGGTGCTGTTAGCAAATTCATGTCCGTCGGCTGATCACTGAGGCCTCTGGCCCTCCCAATTGAACGCGGTGCTAAGGCGTACCACACTGGGCAGCTCAACAGTCGTTTCGTATCTCCACTCCCAAAATTTTTGACCCAATCGCCAAGGATACAGGGCTGAGTACGCGATCGGAATCAACTTTGTGATCACTCTGAGCCCTCGTCGAGTGGCGGAATCTCGCGTTTCGAGCAAAAAGGATCGTGAACAAAACTGTGATATACATGATTGCAAAACTGGAAAGCGAAACCACTCGGTACTCATCCATTTCATGACAAAATTTCCACCAGATCCAATTGTGATTTCCATTGTCTTGTAGAAACTATGCCACTCACTTCTTTCTACTTCTGAGTCGTTCTCTTCTCTTTTATGTTGCTGTGGGGATCCGCATCTATCAACCCTGAAGAAGTGTTTCATCAAACGGACCCAATTTGGATCGGACATTGGGATTCTGTCCGCATAAGGATCAAACATAAGCGACATTTCCGTCCGCATAGCGATGAAAACCACATTCACTTTGAAACCGCCTTTCCAAATTACTTCGTCGCCTCCCAAGGACTTGGAGGACAACCCCGCGTCATCATGCTTATTGTAGTTGTCAATGCAATAGCCTGACTTGATCCATCGAATGTACAGTGCGCTTATATCTTACCAAAGAGTGGCTCTGCCTATTGCCAGTGCCTATATTGACTTGGCGAATCATGGGAACTAAGTCGATAAACGATTGTGTAGATTAATAAACGTTGTGAACTTGTAGTTCTTAGCCTTCGGATTGAATAGATTGCGAAATGAGTCCGAGTCCTATTCATTTTGTACAGGTCAAAATACACGTTGTAAAGAAATTCAAACAAGTAAGGAATTTGGTCAAATGTTGGGTTCAGTGTGAACCAGAGTTATCACCCGGATTCAAGGTTCATCGTTGGTAGTATCGGGATCGTAAACGATCTTTGTAGCGCTCCTAGAAGTGAAGTATTGCATGAGTATTTTTTGAACATGATTGATTGCAATTTTATTACCTCTTTTCGATATCCTGCAAACAAAATTTTTGCAAGGACGGTAGTGATAGTCAGCGTCGCCATATTAAAGATATGAACAACAAACCTTTATTCCTTGCTTCTCCTTCCATGCCACTTGGGCCTTCAACTCTGTCAAACCGAATAATAAAACGATTTCATAATCCAGCCTATAGAACAGCCCTGGGCCCGTCGCTTTTGGTCGCGCAGTCAAAGGTAGATGTGACAGATCCACGTTAATGGTACACAACTTTGTGTAGTTCTCTGCGAGAGCAAACACAAAGTCCAGCCATCAGCGAGACAAAAATTGGAAATCACGTACGAGTGTCCTGATCTTTCCATTTAGGCTCTTTCAGTGTTCCTCTGTAACACCAAACATAAAATTCGGCAGAGTTGAAATCCGTCTTCTTTTCCGATTCGCGGAAATATGACTTCCTGAATTCTTTGGCTTCTGTCACCTGCGTATTCTGAAGCAAAAATCGGTGATAAAATGCGAACGACCGGTTAAAATGGAGAATTTACCTTTGGGAGAATGACATCGAAAGCATCACTAATCCTTTTACTACCTGATACAGAAATGAAGGTATTCTTGATTCTTTGTTGATGATCAGCTTGATTGGGCTCGAATGGAATGTGACAGAAGTTGCCGTAAGTGACTTTCGAGACGCGAGTCCTCACAAAGTGGTCAAGGTAGAAAGAAATGGCTCCGTCAGATACGGCTTTGTTGCTGAAGGAAAAAGTGTGAGTCCAGTGCGGAGTGCAAGTAACTCATCTTACACATGGTTATCAGGACGTATAATATTCAAACCCCTGGGGGCCAGCTGAGCCTGGACATTGTTGTATAACCAATCGCTAGCTGCGAAACCGCCAACGAGCACAACATGCTGGGGACAAGTTTGTCATAAAAAAGTCAAAGAGTAAGAAGACAACGTACAACTATAGGTTTATGTGCATTCGTCCTCTGTTCTAAGACTGATTTGACGATGCAACTAACCGATGGCTGGAAAAACATCGCAACATCGGAACTGTGGAGAAAACAGCATGAGTAACAAGTGTCCGCTGACATAATAAGATGCAAACCCCTGTAGTTTCAACTGCCCAAAACGAATGTTAAACTTTTCGTCCGTATCTCTGGTAGAGCCGAACTTGATGTATTGAAAATCTTTCGAATCTCTGAACCTGAGCTTCGTCGTCTTGTCGAAGCACCTCACGATGTGCTCCAAATCTTCATGAAAAGGAGATTCGGCAAGGAAGCCTAGGAATGAAGTTGCAGTGATTGAGAGATACTACATAAATCTCCAACATACTATCAAGAAACATTCTTGCGTGGATGCTGACAAACACCGAGCCATGGAAGTGACCTAGAGCCAGATCAGTCTTTTCTCATCGCAGAGAAAAGGTATGACTTGCATTGAGGCGCGGCAATTTCTTCGAAATTTTCTTTCGTGGCGTTTTTGTTCCTACAGTACGAACTAATATCGATGGTACCACCTCCAGCATCAACAATAACAACCCCATCTCCATCCTTAAATTTACCGTCATGACTTACACCACGACAGCAAGAACAAGCAGATCGGACTCACCTTCATGGCGCCAATAGGCAATCCATTTTGAATGGAAAAGTGTAGACTTGCTTCACCTTCTGTAACAAATGTCAGTCTCGAATGCCCAGCGCCAGTATCCGGGATCAAGCGAGCAGCGACGGCTGCCTTCCTCATTTCCTGCTGTTGCGTACCCTCCCAACCGTTTGGATGAGAAAGAACAAAGTCGATATCGTTCTTGACCGATTCCCAGAAGGTAGGACCGTTTGCGTGCGTATCCTTAATGTAGTTCTCGGCACACAGGAATAGATACTTGAGAAAGTCGGAAAATACATCCACCACGCTCTTGTTTAAAGGCAGAGGAGGAATGTCCTTGCTAACACTCTTTCCTGTGCCAATTTTGTTCCTGAGATGCAGCTTAAACCTGGAAGATTTTTAGACATTTCCTGATAGGAAGATGGGACAAGAACGGCCACACCATTCAGCTTTGATCCATTGCTCGTCCTCTGCCATTTCCAAGATCCCTTCTCTCATTGCCTCTGCTCCTACCGCCTTCACTTTGCCTGATCGATCATAATAGATAACAGTTGGAATCTTTGAGGCACCACTGATATGCTCATGTGCTGGGAATCTACAGCAGGATCAGAGCTACGAGCGCAATTGAACGTAGCGGGTCACCAACCTCGTCACAGGTTTTATCTCAGGAACTTGTCCAGGATCTAAAACACTGATATCGACCGAAAATCAAACAAGCGCCCGTGAGAGTTTATCGCAACCCGAATACTAGACAACAAACCTGTATGAGATACCACTGAAAGTCGTGCCTACATCAAATGCGAGGACTAGCTTTCGCTTGGTACCACGATATGCGGAGCGGGACGACATGATTGCCAGTAGCAAGTTAGTGACGAATGGTGAGCGGTACAGTATATATAACTCATGTTAGGGAACGTGACAAATGTAAACAATATGCGGTTCTTTATTCGGACAGCTTGGCGCTTATCTGGATCATGTTGGGCTACATGAAATATGTGAACTGTCTTCGTGTCTCATAAAAAGGCTGAACGCATTTATGTGTTTACAATGAAAAACAAACTCGTCGAGAAGATTGCTCCATGTCTAGAATGCTGCAATTTCTACGTGAACAACTTGACGTTGGGGACGAGAAATCCAACTTCTTTTCTATTTCGAGGGAGTATGCATTCCTTTGCTTCTGTCACTTGCGGATTCTAAGGTAAATGCTGATGACGAGTGTCAATTTAAAAGTAATACTCACCTCCAGAAAGGTGATATTGAAAACAACACGAACTGAAATTCTGTTATTATCGGATAGAAAAATGTGAATATTGGTGAAGATAGAAAGATATGGCTCTGTTGGATAGAGATTTATTGCTAAAGGGAGAATATTGAATCAAAAGGCATAACAATATATATAATCCTACACATGAGGACGTATGACATTCAAACCCCTGGGATTTAGCTGAGCCTGGACATTGTTGTATAACCAATCGCTAGCTGCGAAACCGCCAACGAGCACAACATGCTGGGGACAATTTTGTCATAAAAAAGCCAAAGAGTAAGAAGACAACGCACAACTATAGGCTTATGTGCATTCGTCCTCTGTTCTAAGACTGATTTGACGATGCAACTAGCTGGAAAAACATTGCAACATCGGAACTGTGGAGAAAACAGCATGAGAAACGAGTGTCCGCTGACATAACAAGACGCAAACCCCTGTAGTTTCAACTGCCCAAAACGAATGTTAAACTTTTCGTCCTCTGGTGGAGCCGAACTTGATATATTGAAAATCTTTCGAATCTCTGAACCTGAGCTTCGTCGTCTTGTCGAAGCACCTCACAATGTGCTCAAAATCTTCATGGAACGGAGAATCGGAAAGGAAGCCTAGGAATGAAGTTGCAGTGATTGAGAGATACTACATAAATCTCGAACATACTATCAAGAACTTACATTCTTGCGTGGATGCTGACAAACACCGAGCCGTGGAAGTGACCTAGAACCGCCGGATTAGTCTTTTCAAGTTATCGCAGAGAAAAGATATGGCTTGCATTGAGGTGCGGCAATTTCTTCGAAGGTTACTTTCGTGGCACTTTTGTTCTTGCAGCATGAACTAATATCGATGGTGCCTCTCCAGCATCAACAATAACAACCCCATCTCCATCCTTAAATTTGCCGTCATGATTTACACCACGACAGCAAGAACAAGCAGATTGAACTCACCTTCATGGCGCCGATCAGAGGAACTAAAGATCGCAAATTTAAAGACCAACCTCGTCACAGGTTTTATTGTCCAGGAGCTAAAACACTGATATCGACCGAAATATCAAGTGAGTTTACGCCAACAAACCTGTATGAAATACCACTAAAAGTTATACCAATACGCAAGGACCAGCTTTGGCTTAGTACCACGATATGCGGAAAACGTATAGATGACTCAGAGGATTTACGTGTAGTAGAACAAACGACAAAGTAACTGACTGGAATTGTCTTCGTCGGACTCGCTGGCCCCAGTCGTCTCTTAGAATGCTGTGGTTCTGTGAATTGCGACGTACCTCGTGATACTGAGACTCAGGGACGTTACGTTGATGATTTCATACATCAATTACATAAGCCATGCCGATCAGTATCTGTCATAGTGCAAAAAGACAAGAACTCGGAGAAAATACTTAAAGATAAAGCCACTTCCGCAAAACGCGTGCCCACAGAGTGGCCAAAGGTAAGTATTTGGTAAGAAATTTAAAGTTAAGAAAGTGATGCATGGAATGTCAAAGCTCATGCATCATGGTTCGTGGTATCGGGTTCGTAAATGATCTGTGTAGCACTCCTAGATGGGGAGCATTGAATGTGTTTTTTCGAACATAATTACAGTTTATTACCTCTTTTCCACGTCCTGCAAGGAATGAAAAGCAGTCAGCGCCTTGCAAGCAGATTCACATCGAAATGAACGAAACACCTTTTTCCCCTGTTTCTCCTTCCACGCAACTTGAGCCTTCAATTCTGTCAAGCT
>QDKV01005095.1_pt1 | contig 26872 bp, 41 predicted proteins | sample 1861101 | NCBI WGS metagenome assembly QDKV01 (sample SAMN04275158, study PRJNA302643) | Fungus metagenome, whole genome shotgun sequencing project. | isolation source: fruitbody | host: Mallocybe terrigena | place: Sweden | collected 2013 | reverse complement strand
AGCTTATTCAGCACTTTAAATATTTAATTACCAATTGGGTACAAATATAAATGGCATTAAAATATTGGAAACCCCGAAGTGCCGGTTGTGGCATTTATGTAAAATTTTCACGTGACAGCCGTAACTTTACTCATTACATTATACAGTAAATTACATCTATTATGACAGCATTATAGTTGTTTGTACACTTCCGTGACATTATTGACCTCTTTCATTCGAAATAACTCTCACTCAACATTAAAAATCATATGGGTTAGTTGTTCAGTTCGGTTCGACTACGGCCTGTTTTGAAAATTTTTTACAGCTCCCAAGAAATCTAAAAAGATCTCCTTAAACGAGTTCCTGGGTGATAGCAGTGAGTCATTGTTACTAGATAATTGACAAAAGTATTTACTACCTTCGCAGCGCTGGGCTCATGGGCCGACGAAATGGAAGCGTTGCCAAATGCTCGTATGTTATTTCTTCGTAGAAATCGGGTTATCGTGCTGAGAGTGCTCAGCTGCTGCTAGGACTGAAGATGACCAACCTGGACAACGGTTTGGCCGAAGGGATGACTTCCTGACTTCACGACGTGAGTATATAATGGTTCCTTTTCTTTCTTATATATCTTTATTTGTCAAATAGCGGATCGTCAGCATGTTACCATACGTGAAGATATTCCTCTACCCGATCAACCCCCATATACTGCCTTTGTTGGAAATCTGGCCTTTGACCTTTCTGATTTAGAGCTCGAACAGTTCTTTTCCTTCTCCAAAGTGTGTTCTAAATTTCCAGATAACGATTAATTTGACCGCCCTTTCGCAGATTAAATCGGTCAAGATAATCAAAGATAAAGACGACAAGCCTAAGGGTTTTGGTTACGTTGAATTTGAAGAACTTGAGGGTCTGAAGTACGCCTTAACTAAAACTGGATCAGTGGGTTCTCGTTTCTTGAAGTATCAAATTTAATTCTGAGTCACTCGAAGAATTTTTCTGGCAGAGTCATTCGAGTTAGTGTTGCAGAACCTCGTGAGTCATTCTTTCATTTTTTACACCTTCCCTTATTGTTATCCAGCGAAGGAACGCAGCGGTTACAGTGGATCAGCGGAAGACAATTCAAAATTTGACAATCCTTGGAGACGTGAAGGTCCCCTTCCGACTCGAGACTCGTCGCGTCGTCGTTATGATACTCCTCCTGAACGCCAACCTCCGAGTCTCGCTGATGAAGCTGGTGATTGGCGTTCTAATCGCCCTCAACGCCTGCCAGAGCCACAGCCACAGCCTTATAAGCGGAAGAGTGCAGGATTCCTATCGTCTGACCCTCAGGTCAGTGCAGCAGATAAAGGAGATGTATGGACAATCGGAAGCAAATTCAAGCCTGATGGTTCAAATGAAGATCTGCCTAGCAAGCTTAGTTCAACTCGAGGAAGGAGCGATATGGGCCCTCCGAAGGAATCACTGAGGGACGAGTCGGATTGGAGAAGTTCAGCGCGTCCAAGGCCTACGCGCAGCAGCGTGTCGCGTATGGTTCACTTTACTTTGCTTTCAATGCTTTACCTGATTTATCACGTAAAGCAAGCAATTCCACGCCACCTACTCCTCAGTTGGCACGGAAGAAGCTAGAATTACTTCCTAGGTCTGGCAATGCATCTGTAACCCCCAGCCCTCTTTCATCTCCAAAGATGGGATCCACACCGACGTCGGGCCATGCGAGACTAAATCCTTTTGGTGTTGCAAAGTGAGAGGTCCTGCAAATTTAACCACACCACTAACACAACCGAACAGGCCAGTCGACGTAAGTTCTCGGGAAAAAGAAGTCGCGGATCGACTAGAGCGCGAAAAAGGAGCCCAACATGAAAGGTTCACAATCTCCAGGACAACATCTCGGACAGGCATTGAAAGAAATCACACCAACCGATCGCAAACGCCTCCTTCGAGTTCGGCCAACCCTGACATCAAGCCTCCGTCATCCAGGACTTCGGGTCCTAATGTAGCACCAAAAGTTCGTCCTACCCTGAGTTTCGCAAATGCTGCTGCCAAGAGGGAACCAATCTCCAAAGAAGCAGATGGAAAAAATGACGAGAGCGACACTCACAATGATCACGCGCAAGTCTCCCAAAGTGTTGCCAAGGTCGTCCCGTAGAATTAGATCTCTGTATTTGATTATGACAGACCAATCGACTCCTTTTCATCTGCTGCCCTATCACGCTAATGTTACAAACGGAGATGCAATTGCAATAAAGCTTGGATTTGTGTGTTACATGCGCACAACAAACAATATGCAGGCACTTTTCATTCCACTCGCGACAAACCTTCAGAGAAGAACAGAACTCTGCGTTCTGAAATTCCACTTTGCCAAGATTGCGGGTCGTGTTCGACAGGAGACTACACGACATAATTAGGTATCCAGGTCATGCGACCATTTAATGTAGTGGTCCTTGGAGGTACGACCTATTGAACCACGAGCTTCTGCTGCCCGACTGACGTCGCACAAGCCGGAGGGGTTGGAAAATCGGCACTGACAGGTAGATCCTGTTTACCTCGTGAATGTAACCGTAAAACATCTTCTAGTGCGATTTATGCGTGATGTCTTCGTGGAGACATATGATCCTACCATTGAAGGTTAGTCATCTTTTGCTTGTATCTCGCACTTCCTCATCAATTTAAAGAAGAATATAGGAGGTCAATAACAGTAGATGGACAGCTGGATTCGGTAGGTTAAGTTTCACTTCGACAATCTAACTGGAACTTGATGCCTTCTTGTAGCTTGAAGTACTGGACACTGCAGGGGCTGAACAATTCAATTCTCTCAACGAAGTTTACATAAAGGTGCTTTCTCTCATCGCATTTCGTGACAATGCTCACTGTTTTGTAGTCCGGCCGTGGTTTTGTGTTAGTCTTTAGGTAGGGCTCTAGTAATCTCGATGCTTTAACTCGTTCTGACGAGAGGCAGCTTAACACAGGAAGCTAGCTTGCGGGAAGTAGAAAATCTCCGAAAGCAGATCCTACGCGTCAAGGGTGGCGATATAGTTCGTCGATATATTTGTTACTAACACAATTCTAACCACTAACTTTGGATGCAGAAGGTGCCGATGGTCGTTGTTGGGACGAAATTAGATCTTGTGAATGAGAGGGAGGTTGAACGAAGTGCAATTCAGTCCTTGTCTAGTCGGTGGGGCATTCCCTTCTATGAGACTTCGGCTAAACGAAATTGGCATGTCTCGGAAGTTTTCGAAGATCTCCTGCGGCAAATGCGAAAATATTACCCAGCAGATCCATCCAAAAGACGGAAAAGGCGAGTCAGTGGGTGCACTGTCATGTAGTTGTTTGCTTTCATTCGACTTGTCATCATACAACAAATCGCGATGTATATACTTGTTACGACTATGACGACTTCTTTACGACCTCAGGACATGTTGTACTACAGTTGCTTTCTTTTCCTTCTCGCAGTTTGTTTGTTTGGCATTGTTTGTGGAAGAAAGAAAATAAATCTCAAGGCGTGGCAAACAACTCATCTTCGTCTTGCATTCTGCCTCTTAGAAAAAATGGTATTTGATATTATCTGGTTTTCATTCCTAAATTAACAAACGAATAGAGTTATAATGGTTATCATGGTCATGGTGGATATAGTGCTGGATATGGAAGTGGCTGGGGTGGACATGGCGATAAAATGTCGACCCTGGGCGGTAGCCTTCGCTCCGTGGATTGGTCCTCCACAAAATTACCCATATTTGAGAAGAATTTTTATGTAGAAGATAGCAGGGTTTCATCCTGCAGCGACAGAGAGATAGAGGAATTCAGGCGTTCTAAAGAAATTAAGGTATTCACCTTTCAAGCACTCACAAGTTCATTAAACCATTTTATCTCAGGTTCAAGGTCCTGGCGTTCCACGACCTGTGACTTCTTTTGACGAAGTCGGCTTTCCAGAGTACCTTATGACAACCATCCGGGCGCAAGGGTTCACTGAGCCGACACCAATTCAATGCCAGGCATGGCCAATGGCTCTTAGTGGACGAGACGTCGTAGCCATTGCACAAACTGGTTCGGGCAAAACAATCTCCTTCGCCCTTCCAGCAATGTTGCACATTAACGCGTAAGCCCCCGCAAACTTTCCCGTGGCATTCTTACTTGACCCGTGATTCTAGACAACCACTTCTTGCGCCGGGAGACGGTCCAATTGCGTTAGTGCTCGCTCCAACGCGCGAACTCGCTGTCCAGATTCAACAGGAATGCACGAAGTTCGGGTAAGTTCCTTTTGTTCATTGCCATGTTTGACATTCACAGTTTCCCTGTCTTTAGAGCTAATTCGCGTATTCGAAATACGGCCATATATGGTGGTGCTCCCAAAGGTCCTCAGATTCGTGATCTGCAACGTGGTGTTGAGATTGTGATTGCCACCCCAGGGCGTCTTATCGACATGCTTGAGACCCAGAAGACGAATTTACGTAGGGTGACCTACCTTGTCATGGATGAGGCTGACCGTATGCTGGATATGGGCTTCGAACCTCAGATTCGGAAAATCGTTGGACAAATTCGCCCGGACAGGCAGACGCTCATGTTCAGCGCAACTTGGCCGAAAGATGTCCAGAAATTGGCCAATGTTTGTTTTCTAAATTTGCCGCCATTTTGTCTTCTGACATGGACATAGGATTTTCTAAGGGATATGATTCAGGTTAACATCGGCTCTATGGAGCTGACCGCTAACCACAACATCCAACAAATCGTGGAAATTTGTAGTGATTTTGAAAAGCGTAACAAGTTGATTAGACACCTCGATCAAATCAGTGCAGAAAATGCGAAAGTGCTCATTTTTGTCGCAACTAAGCGCGTCGCCGATGATATCACGAAATATCTCCGTGAAGATGGCTGGCCTGCCTTGGCTATTCACGGAGATAAAGAACAGTATGTCATCCTTGCGTCGTCTTATCTTTTAATTCGAGTTGATAAACTATTAGACGCGAACGAGATTTGGTTCTGGGGGAATTTAAGGCGGGGCGGTCCCCGATTCTTATAGCCACAGATGTTGCATCGCGTGGTCTTGGTACGTGTTCTCTGAATGAGTGATTCTAAGCATTGGTGCTCTTGCGTCCACGTTCTTAAACCCTCTAACGGTTGTTGCCCCTCGTGAATTCTTGAGAACACTCATCCTGGGTATATCTCAAGAATACTCTTCGAGCAGAGAGCAAGTTTCCGTGCAGGATCCAACCCCTTCATTCAAAATCATTCTCAGGATGCGCTCCCGGATTTTTTGACAGGTCCAGTGCGATGAGCGGTTTCACGCTCGTGTTTTGGGCAAGACTTTTTCAGTCCCGCTAACCTTACGCAAAATGACCTAGTCGTGCTCCTTGGTCGGAGCTGATTTGTGTCTACCAACGAACTGTCAGCAATTGTTTCTTGGTTTTGCCATGGTTATGGACATCTGGGACCGTCTCGCTCGGCTCACGGAAAGGTCTTCTCTTAACCCAGTCTTTACTGCACGTTTCGTCCTGTCTGTTCTGGTCTCGCTTGTCATGATCGTGGATCATGTCATCCTCGAGCTCTCTTTTCCTGATGTGGATGCCTGTGTTACCGAATTGCTTGGAACACTCTCGTTTTCCATTGTTTGTATTGATGCCTAATGTTTTCTTCTTTCCATGTTTGTTTTCGGCTTCGTATGCTTCGCTTCTTCACACTGGTGTAATTCACTTGTCTAGATGTGAAGGATGTAGGTTATGTTATTGTGCGTATCTTTTAGTGCTTTGTCTTTTATCTTGTTCACTTTCTTTTCGTAGAACTATGACTTCCCCAACAATTGTGAGGACTATATTCACCGAATTGGCCGCACAGGCGTAAGTATTGCCTTTTGTTTTTCCATTTCGGATACTAGAGTGCGTTTATAGCGTGCAGGGATGAAGGGCATATCTTACACCTATTTCACGACGGATAATGCCAAATCAGCTCGACAACTCATTGGTATTTTGCGAGAGGCCAAAGCTGTTGTACCTCCACAATTAGAGGAGATGGCTTCCTATGGTAGTTCGGGTGGACGAGGTTTGTAATTAATACTTGAACAATATTTCTGACTCATACCAATTGCCAGGTCGCTACAGTGGTGGCGGTTCCAGTGGACGAGGGCGAGGAGGGCCTGGCGGAGGTGCTGGCTCTAAATACGGGGCCGGCGGATATGACAATGGCTATGGTGGTCGCAATGGGGGTGGGGGACGCTGGTGATGGTTTTTTGCTTCTCAGAACCTGTGATTACAATTTAGACTTAATCCATGCACAAAATTGAGATCATGAGAGGTTCATCGTAAATAACGACAAATAACGAGCGTGTGAAGCACACCTCGTTACGTAATCCAACTTGCTTCTGTCTGAATTATATCACTTCAAAGGAACATATGCCTCGCCGCGCCAACCACGCAGTTGCATATCAGGATCCGTCGTCTCCTCAACCGGACTTGCAACTCGAAAGCCTTGCCACTCTGAGAGCCCAATGGCGTTGGGCCGCATTCTCCCAATTTTTTTTCACTTTTTCCCCTTTGTTCACTATGAATGATGTGTCCCTCGCCGTATGTTTAATAGTCGTCGTCTAATCTCCTTGATTTCACCAAATTACATGCAGGACATTGAACGTGACTTGACCTGTGACACCAAGCAGGTTTTCCCCCGCATCATGCAAAGGTTACTTTACACATTGTCCTATGATCGCAAGGTCTCGTAAGCATATTCTTTGGTATAGATGTAGATGCGTCTTAACTGTCCATTAAATAGTGTCGATAACTGGCAGACTGCCCTTCGAAAACAGTATAATAAACGGGATCCCTGCGGTAACCCAATAGGACCAGACCCATCCACTAAGTCAAGGAACGAGGACAATGACCATGATAGCAGCGAGCAGCATAAGGCTGAACGTATGGATACCTTTATCCATAAATATGACGCAAGCAGTCAAGAGACTTCTGCTCTCACAACCCCGTCTTCTATCGAACTCAATCCGCCTCCATTTACTCCTGTATACGCACCAGATTCGACGCGTCATTCAAGTGTACTCGAAGATCGACACGCCCTTGAAGCCGCCTGTGACATTAAAGGCAAGGGTATCCAACAATGGTCGATCGACTGGTTCGACCTTCCCATGCTTTCCAAACTCGAGTCTTTGCATACCCTTGCCGAATGGCAATTTCAAAACCCCACAAGACTACGAATGATTATGAAAAATGATGACGACTTTGCAACATGGGTACGCGTTCCCTCCCCAGGTTCATATTTAATTTCCCTCTGACATTCTCCTACATGATCAGCGCATTGAACCTATTGGTTACGACAGTAAGCGCAATGCATATTGGTTAATTGGAGGTAATGCCAGAGTCTTCGTCCGACGAGCTCTCTTAATCTCATTATGTTGTTAGCCAATCGTCTTTGGATTCAACGTACACCACCAAAGCCTCCGAGACCCAAAAGCGTGAAACGCAAGCCCGACCCACAAAAGTCATCTGAGAAGAAGAAAACTTCCAAAAATTCAATTGTGAACAGAAAAAACTTGCGACACTGTACGCCAGACCGGCCTTCCCCGAGCCGGCTGCCTTTGGTCGCTTCATCTGGTCGTCGCAGTCGTGTAGCCAAAGATCAGGCAAAAAGGAGACTTGATGCTCAGGCAAAAGAGCTAGCCGAACTAAACAGGCAAGCTACTTTGGCTACGTCTGAGTCGAGAACCGAAAGGCGGTCAACGTTTCGAATGAATGATAAATCTCGTGTGGTTGGCACAAGGGCGAGTGCGCGGTTACGTGGTACTCTAACTGACGATGAATGGCAGCCTATTCCGGACGACTGGTTGGACGATATTAGACTTCCAAGTTTAAAACGGTCAGAGTGTCAAAAAACAGGTCTGGATAGTGGCGACGAATCAGTGAGCGATCTGACGGATCTCAGCGAAGATAGTTTGGACCCAGTGTCAATATCTGTGAAAGATGAAGTGAATGGAAAAGGAAAAAATGGCTCCGGAGAATGTGTTGGTGATGAGGGTGATGTTGATGACGTGCCTGAGCAGTGGTTGGCCGCCGACAATTTTGTAGAATGGCAAACGGTATTTCGATGCATTGTCCTTTTTCGCATCATTGCTCACTTTGAATCACAAGATCTGTGTGACACTTTACGAATGGGAAAATATTGCCAGACAATTTGAAAAGGCGACCCACTACAGTGAGAAGGCTCTTTACAATGTATTAGTGAACGACATTGTTCCTGTCGTCACACAGGAATTGAGGGTAAGAGCCAAGCAGGGATTTTTACGTCCATTGAGCTTATACATCCATTAGGAACAAGAGCGGAAGCAACAACTTGAGGAAGCCATTGTACACAGAAAGAGGTCTTCACGTATTGCCGTTAGGGAGAGCGAAAGAGAAGAGGTACGAGCAGCCGCTCGACGAAAGCAAGAGGAAGATGAAAAAATGAGTCGTGCTCGTAGATTAGAAGTTAGGCGGCAAAGAGAGGAAGAAGAACGTCTTAAGAAGGAACACGCGAGGGAACAGAGGAGGAAGGAACGAGAGGAGAGAGATGTGGCCAGAAAGGCACAATTGGCTGCGTAAGATTAGCCCTTTCTCATCGACATGTATCTGTTGCTCATTGATTTTCGTAATTGAAGTGAAGCTCAGGTCGAAATAGTCTGCATGAAACGCAAGAGTTCGTCGCCTGCTCGTGATTCTCGAAGGCCTAAGGCCCCAAAAGTCATCAACAAGGACAGTAACAGTGGTTCGCTCACACCTGTTGGTGAGGATTGGGAACTGGCTTGCGAAATATGCCACCGTCAGGGAATCAATCTTGTACGCCCGCCATTTCTTGCATTATTTTTGCCTAAACCGACTGTTAGGATGACGGTACTCCAATGATGTCATGCGGCATTTGCTCGCGGTGGCAGCATATCCAGTGCCATGACCGCGCAGATCGAGCTGCAGGCCATCCACGCCGGATCTGGAAGTTCGAAGAATTCATCTGTAGCCACTGCCGCGCCTCTCAGCGGGTACAGTACAACAGTTATCTTTCTCCAAGCACAAAAGAAGCACTTTCACTGCCCACCACTAAACAATTTCCTTCAACGTATGCTCCGCAGGTCCAGTGCTACGGTGCTTCTCAGCCAGCCATGCCAACAATTGTCGGCGCTGGTCATCCTCCGAACTGTCGAAGTGAATCTCATTATTTATCTGGTTACAGAGATTCTGCACAGCAGGGTTACCGTATGAAATCCAATGGCCACCAATCCCTGAACACGCAATATTCATCAGGTTCCTCAACTCCATCGACTTTGTCATTTAGTCATTATCAACCAGCACAACATTCCTTTTTAACTGCAGCCCCGCAGAAGACGCCGTATCCGAATGCTCAATCCTCTTACGGTCGTTATAATTCTAGTCATTCGCCTCAGCGGCATCAGCAACACCAGCAAGAACCTTCATCTAATCACAACACCCAGGTTTGTACGAATTTTCTACTTGCTGTCAGAAATGCTTATGGCCGGTTTCCAGTCGACTACGCCTAGTTGGAACATCGATACTGCGACACACCATCCTACAAGCTTGCACTCCAATCGTTCAGTGGCGTTGACAAACCCACTTTTGTATAGGCATTCTCCAAGCGATGTTCGCGACCAACCTGTTTTTTCATCTTCTAATAATGAAACTTCTCAAACATCGCATACTAGACATTCAGCGGATCACTATTCATCTGTGCCATACAAGCACCAAGTTTCTTATCAACACACATTAGGTCAGTGATAGATTACACTTTAAGTTTAATTGTTGTTTAGATGTAATGCAATGATTTATTGATAATTATGATCTCAACTCATCGCAGAGCTTCAAAAATTGTATATGAGGTTGACTTGAATTTAAATGGATCCTCATTCGAAGATCGATCTCTGCAAAACATATGGTGATGATAAGTCCTTACAGTACGTCAATAGTTGGAAGGTCAAGGTCTCACTCCAATGCACCAAGAACTCGCAAACCCCGAACATGTGTATCCTTTCCGCTCATGTGATTGGCAGCGATGATGATCTGAAGGACATAGGCATAAACGGGATTTCTGTGTCGGAATTATGCACAATTTGCATAAAGACTTCGAAAAGTAAGATCTTACAAGCCGTCCCCATCTTCATTAGGTTCAGAGGAGACGTCGAATGTAATCCAACCGTCTGGTTTGTCCAAGGTCACAACGCGCACGTCTTGCAAATCGCTCGGGCCTGTGCCGGCGCGTATCGCGAGTGTAGATGGAGTGTAGGAGTCATCTGAAAGATAATTGAGATAGATGCTAATTTTCTGCGTGTGGTGGTGGTTGAGTTCTATAGAGCTGCGAATATGGTACAATTTTACCTGGACGGCAACCTTCCGAGGGAATTCAACAGTAATGAAATGAGGTTGAGGGCCATCAGAGCTATTAAGGGTACCACATAAGCCTAATACACGTGTCTCGTCGCTAACTGCTCGACGTACTGCCAGAAAGTGTCCGGGTCACCATCCATGAGGCACTCTACACCAAAGCCGAACTTGTAAGATGAGACCGACCATTTTGCCTGCGCAGAAATATCTGGCCAAGGTAAATCAGAGAGATGAGATTGTCCTTTCTTTTATTATTAAATGGACGTATGTAGACATCTGGAATAAAGTAAAATACCTGAATGTATAATAGGGACATTGGTTTCTCTTGGAGTGGTCATGTTTAGTTCCTGCTTTTTACGTAAGCCCCTATCTTTCACTTCATGCTCCCACTGCAGGATTACCAACGCTATGGTCGCCAGATGATACTTGACGGGATTGGCCTTCCTGGTGGGTTTGTCATTTATGCGTCTCGTGTTTGACAACATTCGATGGTCCTCTGAAGGTCAACTCAGGCTCCAGTCTGCGTCTGTAGTAGTGGTGGGTGCTGGAGGATTGGGCTGCCCAGCTCTCCAATATCTCGGTGCAGCAGGAGTGGGTAAGGGAAAACATCCAATGAGGTGGCGTTTAACACACCCTATTACTAGGTAAAATAGGCGTTATTGACCATGATCGTGTCGAGTTGTCAAACCTTCAACGACAAATTCTGCATACGGAAGAAACGATTGGAATGTACAAGGCGGAATCCGTTGCTATCGCTTTGAGACGGTAACATCTATCATTTTTTAATACACTCTCTGAATCATTAAATCTATCACTCAAGAATGAACCACAATCTAGAGATTGATGTGTTCATTGACGCGGTTACTCCAGATAATGCACTTGACCTTTTGCGCGCATACGACATCATCGTGGATTGTACCGATAATGTCCCCACTCGTTATCTTCTCTCCGACGCCGCCGTAGCACTTGGGAAACCCCTCGTCAGCGGAGCTGCGCAGAAATTTGAAGGTCAGCTCTGTGTATTTAACCTGGGACCCAATGGACCTTGTTATCGATGTTTATACCCAAGTCCACCACCACAAGAGACTGTTGGTTCGTGTACGGAATTGGGTATCTTAGGTGTTGTCACTGGGGCTATTGGGAACCTGCAGGCACTAGAGACCATAAAGATTATACTAGGGTTGGAAGGTAAGTCCAACTTTTCCTATGGGCTTCGTTCATACGTTCTTATGAGCAGAGCCAAGCCCATCATTACTACTTTTTAGTGCACTTACCTTCCCTCCATTCCGAAGCATTAAACTGCGATCAAAAAAGGTTACCTGCGAAGCTTGCAGTAGCTCGAGCGAGAGCATGAAAAACCTCAAGAGCACTGATTACACGCTGTTTTGCGGAGGGCCCATGCCAGATTGGGTCTCACGAGGCTTGAAAGAAGGAATCACAAGTAAACGTGCAGGTGCAAAGGTATTGGCTTGTGCTTGCAGTTCCGAAAGGGGAAGAAGTGAACATTTCTTGTAGGAATTGCACGAATTGCTATCGTCTGGAAAGCAACCCATAATTCTTGATGTCCGCCCGCCGACGGAGTATGGCATATGCCACCTCCCAAATTCTAAGAGTCGGTTTCAATCATTTGGTATTTTTTTCGGTTTGACCTATTAGCTTGCCAGATGTATCCCTCAAGGATATTTTAAAGGACCCGAAGGCATACATTATGAACCATGAACATGACGGAATTTATGTCATCTGTAGGTTGGGCAATGATTCACAGATTGCAGCAGAGTCTCTCAGGGCGGTAGCAAGTGATATAGTCATTAAGGATGTGGTTGGAGGGCTCAGAGCTTGGTCGAAAATAATTGATCCAGATTTTCCGTATTATTAAAATCGACGACTCTATCTATGTCTTTCATAACAGGGTGATAAACAATGTACAAGTGTTTATTTCCCTGCCATAAGCAAATACAATCAATGGTGCCAGAATGAAAGCGGTGGATACCCACTTTGACCAAGCTTCAACCACTTTGGTATCTTGCCGTTAGCTTTACTTGTTGACGTTTGTGAACTTGATGTAGCTTTGTTGAGAGGTGTACTCCCAACATCCATGGAGGTGGGCACTGGTAAATCGACAGCTTCGGCAAGGAGAGATGGTTCTAAAGGCGCTCGTACAACCGCATCTTGTATATGAAAGGATTAGGCGTGACATCCGGAAAGAACAATGTTACGCACGATTCAATGCCTCATCCTCAAAGCGTAACAGTAAGATGCTCGAAGGCGTCAGTTGAAGCTCTGCCAATGTGAGATTTCTGACTTGCTGGTCGGATATCTTAATGTCACGTTTCGGGGGTTGATCTGTGAAGTTAATGTGAGGTTGAAACGAGTACGAAGTAAGAAGGTCATACAGAGAATGAATTTGATCGGCCTCACGTCTTCTCTCAGGCAAGAACGAACAAACACATAGACAGCCTTGATCTTGTCTGTGGAAGGGAAGACTTTTTCGAGCTGAGTACCGTCCACGAATTTGATTCGAATCTTCGTCTGCATAGAAGTGCCCCATATGAGATGAGGATCGGACGATTAAAATTTAGATACCTCCGGCCAACGATCTCGCTTTGTCTTCGCTTCGACCTCTCTTTGAGAACGAACTTGAAGAGGCGCATTATTAAGCGCTTCCTTGCGAGCAATTAACTGTGCTTGTGTAGCCATTATTTCGGCAGCCGTTGGCGTAAAATAGTCATCCGGTAGTATGGCTGACATTTAATGGTTCGGCATTATTATAATGGTTGAGCACGATGGATCCTTACGAAGAGCAGGTGCAGCTTGTGAAGATGGCCTGTATACTTTATATTTGGTTGGATGAGGGGGTTGTTGTAGACCACTGGATTCAGGATGAGGATCAGAAGCCTCGGCGATGGATGGTTGAGAGGCGTCGGACATCGCAAAGGGTTGTGTTACTGGATATGTACAGTGTTGCGACCAAATTTCACAGCGTCGATCTGTTCAGTCAACAGGTTTGATCTAGAGAAAGGTTGGATCAACATTACTGTTCATGACATATGAGTAATATCAGCAAAAAAATTGTTGTCTCATGGCACATCCTCAGGATGCATTGGCGGATGATCCTTTTGGTATGAAGATGGTGACAATCGAACGCAAATTACAAAATAAAACATCATGCAGGGAGAACAACCGGAGGAGAGGAACTTACATGAGGTGAAGAACAAAGATGTTTGGATATATTTATGTATTCACTTAAGTAGTAGTGGAACTGTCTTGTAGGTGACTTATTCAAGAATGCCTCACCAACATCACCATGATTGTGGCCACGAGAGTAACGACCATGACCACGACCATGATACCTCTGAGCTTGGATTTCAAGACAACCTTTTCTCGCACATCGATCGGTCGAACGTTGTTGCTTTAAACGCCAAAGACAACGGTTCAGATATTATTATAAAGCCATGGCATGACCGTCTTGACGAAACCAAGGTACGGTGCTTGACGAATCAACCAGCAGGTCTCTTATAATGCCTGATGAGCAGTATCTTGAGTCAGACGTGGATGATCAACTGTGCACAATTCAGTCTTGGTCCTAATTCCTCTGAGATGCACTAATTTCCGTCACCAGAATCATTCGAATTCCGTTTACTGGTTCTGTACGCCTAAGGTCGTTGCTGCTTAAGTCAGGACCAGGAGACCAGACACCATCTAAAATCGCTCTGGTTCTTATTCATTGTCCTTCTCCGGGACTTTCAACTCACTCTCCATGTCAGTTTGCTAATGCGCCAACGCTGGATTTCGAAGATATAGATGACAAAACGCCTACGCAAGAGTTTGCTGTTCCTCAAGGAAGGGACGTTGGAGAATACGCACTCAAGTGCATCGTGACTTATTTTTTTCGTAGAACAGTGGGCTGACATTATTTGGACAGAACAGCGAAATTTTTTAATTGCTCAAGCGTTACTATCTTTGTTAACGCAGCCCAAGGTGCAAATTCAAGCCGAATTTTCTACCTTGGTTTTCTGGGCAGCTGGACAGCGGTCAGAGTCCATCGCCTCTCTTTTTTTGTACTAAAGTCGAAATGATAGGCTAAACAACAACCAATTATCACAGTCTATGAGGCACAGGCAAACCCTGCAGATCATGAAAAGATTCGAGGTACGGACGGCACATGGAACACCCTTGGTCATTAGATGAGAGAACTAAGGTTGTTGTTTGTACACTACAAAGTCGTAACAGAATATAAATACTCCAAATTGTACAACGATGATGAAATTCAATTGTCATATATTCTGACCAAAGTTCTGCCCATTATTCATCCCGTCACCAGTATGACGCTGCATGAACGACTGGAGCATTTCGGGGCTCAGATTTCCCCCTGCTGAAATCATGGGCATTGATAATCCAGGAGGGCTCGAAAGCATGCCAGGAGCCCCAGTAGGGTTCATCATATGCATAGAATTTCCTGGTGGGTGAGCAGCATTCATCGCGCTTAATGCCGCACTCATGTTACTTTGCGTTGACGGTGGCATGCCTGGATTGAACGACGGAATATTATGGCCCTGCTGGTTCCGTGCCTGCTGTTGTCGAAGCTAAAACGAACAAAGATTTGACTCTCATAAGATCAAGTTCAGCAATGAATTAATTACCATTATCATTTGCGTTATGAGCTGCTGTTTCTGTGCAGGCCCAAGCTGGTTAAACTTTTCAGCCATGGCAGACGGCATGTTCAGCAACGGAGGCACCATGACTTGAGGAGGAATTCCTGCTGTGGACTTTGGAAGCTCGGGTAGGCCTGTGATCGGAAACACAGCACCAGCAAGGAGGTTCTGTTGAATGTAAGAGAAAAAGATGATATTACGAGTAATATTTCCTGCGGGTGTTAACCACGCGGCGGTTGCATACTAGACCCGAAGTTAGAAGAAAAAGAAATGAATGGAAGAATGCTCACCGTTTGCTTGGTTAACAACAGATGAATCAAGGTCTTATAATTTGTCTGGTCAGGTTCGGCAGATACAGCCTTGAACAAGCAAAGACACGGTTGGTGGTGCCTTACCCATTCGTGCAGTTCCGATGTAGGAAATTTCTCCGCGGTAGGCATAAGTGACATTGTCTGCGGCCATGTATCGGTAAGTCTAATGAAAACAAAGGTCGTCGCCTTCTCTCAGTTTGAACATGCAGAAGACCCTTACGCTTTTTGTGGATACATGGCAGAAGATATGGAAACAATACATTGCACCTCTTTTTTTCCTCCATTAGCCTGGCCACTCCACTTGAGCACTCCAGTCCATTCTGCGCGCGGACTTGGTCCTGCCATATTTTTTATATCCTTCGCAGATAGAAATCCCAATGCAGATGTCTGGCTTTGTAAATTATTGCCCAGTGCACTGCCTGAATACTGTGCGGCAATTCGATTCTGCTCGATTATCTGCATTTGACTTGTGGGCTGACTCGTTGGAGGAGGCGTGTCTATGAGTTGTGATTGAGATACGTCCAGTCCTGCGGACGATCTTGACGCAACCGTTGGGAGTGGATTCCCGATCGAAAAGATATTTCCACCATCAGTAGATGGCTGACCTGATAACCTAGTAAGGGACAGAAATTCTAAACGAATAAAGTATAACGGACCATGATTCGATACTCCGCTTGCACCAATTTGGATTAGAGGATCTTGCTTCATCACACTTGCCTGCCTAAGGAGGCCATCTCTCATTCTTTCAACAATAATTCTCTTCTTATCGTATTCTCTCTTCAGTATCTCGGCTTTTTCCAAACTACCCTCGGCGACGGCTGCTTGAATTGCGGAGTCATGCTTTTTCAAGTACTCGGTCGCCTCTGTAATTTTTTGGAGAATTTGTTGGGGGGTGACGCCAGGAGGCAATTGAAGGCGTATCGGAGCTGGACCATTTGGCACAGGTACATGCGACACAAGTTGGATGGGTGGAGCGATGTGGGGTATTGGAGGTTGTGGCGGTTGGGATTCGGTTTGGGCTTGTGCTTGAGTTAAAGGCGGTGTCTGAAGAGGAGGTTGAGGTTGAGAGGGAGGATGGGCAGGAGTGGTTTTGGGCGACTCGGTGGTAGTTTCCTGTAAGCGAGGTCGTTTATTATCAAGAGCGCGTTCTGTGTTTGCTGTCAACTCGCTTGAGCGTTTGTTTGGAAGAACTTGAGGTGCTACAAAACGATGAGACAGTAGCAGAGCTGGAAAGACTGAATTACCATTTTGAGCTTGAAGGGCTACAATAGAAGCGGCCAATAGAGTATATGAAGGGCGCAGGTCAAACCATGGTGTCGAAGAATCGGCGTTGTTATTCAAGGCGGTATACAGATTTAGCAGATGGCCTTCGGGAGGTTTCAGGGTGATGAGATTATATGAGATGTTCCTCTGCAAAAAAAAATTCCTTCAAAAATCGATCGCCTGGGATTACACAAACGACAATACTTTTTTGAGTTCGTCAGGCAATGACTTCCAGTCCATATCATCCATAGCTATAGAATCATTCCATAGCGGTCGTTGTGAGTTATCAGGTGCAGATGCAGCTATGTGAAGGATATAGGAACCATAAATCTTGGTGTTCGGCAAATTCTGAAGCCCATCGATCATCTGAGGCATATGTGAGTAGGGCAGAATCATCACCGGTGTTCGTTTGACTCACTTCTAGAGCAGATACGAGTCCTTCTAGAGCAGCCATGCCTCGATTCCCCCCACTGTTTGTCATGCCTATGCCAAAGTGCAGAGGAGCCGCAAAGATTTCTTTGAATACCATTGCGTTCTCTGTGAAGAACCGTTTGCACAGAATGGGCGAGGGGGTAGTGTCCGCTGTTCCATAGCCGACAAAGGCAGTTCTTAGCTGGGTTCAGAGATCAGACACAGAATGAGAATCGAAGTGGGTATATTCACGCACTCTGGCCGGATGATGGGCATCGCTAACACGCTTGAAGAGTTGTGTGCAGTAATAAAAAAGCGGATTGGGCCATTCTTGGGCGATTGTGAGAGAAGATTCAATAACGACCGCGAGTGTCACTATGTTCTGAGGCGGGGTCTCCGGATTCATGAGAGTTACAACACAAGATGAAATGTTTATTTATAATCCACTCGCTTGTCAATTAAGTAAAAAAAAGATGGTCATGAAGTATTCGTAAATATAAATGGTCAATGCTGGATGCTAGATATGCGTAAGAAGTATGTGAGGAATGTATTTCTTCAGTTCCGTAATAATCTCAGCCAGTGAAATATAAATGCAGCTACACCAACCAGAAGTCGAGACAAGGGCACAATGGTGCGGCTTGCAGAACTCTTTGCTGTCTTTGGTGGTCCATAGATGCTCAACCAAGAGGAATAGGCCCATTCCGTCCCCACGGCAGAAGGGGAAACGGAAACTGTTGCTGGACTGGTTGGTGTGAATATATCCGAAACCACAGTCGTGACGCCGTTAACAACAGTGGTATATGTATATGGCGTAGGTGCCCCGGGTGTGCCGGTGGTGGGTGCAGGTGCGGCCACTGGTCCCTGAGCATCTGAAGTGGTTCTTGTCCTAGTGGTGCTCGTACTGGTTCCAGTGGATGTGCCAGTGGAAGTCACTGTGGATCTGCAGTTTAAGTGAGTTCATAGTAGTAGATGAATACAAAACATGAGACGGACATGGTTCGTGTTGTCGTCCGTCCATCCGTGTTCGTTGTGATAACTTGTATAATTGTACGCCCAGCGCTGAATCATGTAAATTGGATGAACGAGTATACAGTATGAAAACTCACGCATCTGTTGTTGTTGTTGTTTGAGCATTAACTACTGACGCGAACGCGAGGAATAGAACGAGGATACAACGGTTAAACATGGTGGTGGTGGTGGTGGTGGTAAGAGGGCCTCACGAGAAAGTGATGGTCTTTGGCGATCAGACAATTCTATCTAGTCCAAAGCTGACCTGACGGTTAAAGTTCGTATTTGTCTCTGTTGTTGCACTTATTTCTCGATGGTAAGTTGTTATGGCGGTATACGGTTTTATCAGATTCTCCATCGATACACAACCACATCTCGTCTTTCAGACTTTCCCTCCTTTTTCTCAACATCGGTTATACGGGAGGCCAAAAAGAAAATGCCGCCAAAGAAGTCCACTGCGCCTGAAAGAAAAATTCTTCTCGGACGCCCAGGGAACAATCTCAAGATTGGTATCGTAGGTTTGTTCGCAAAATTCATATTTTTTCGCAACAGTTTACATATGTGTTCAAAAGGTCTTCCAAATGTTGGAAAGTCGTCCTTCTTCAATGTTCTCTCAGAGACGGGTGCGTTTATGACGACTTCTTTGCCCAGTCAGTTTTATCATACGTTTGTTTTAGATCTAGGAAAAGCTGCAAATTTTCCTTACGCAACTATAAATCCTGAAGAAGCCCGTGTGCTAGTTCCGGATGCTCGCTTCGATTGGCTTTGTGATTCCTACAAACCAGTGTCGCGCGTTCCTGCCGTTCTCACATGCATCGATATTGCAGGTTTGACTGCTGTGCGTCTATCCTCATTTACTTTTTCGATTCTGAAGGAGGCTAACCACGACACCAGGGTGCCTCAACTGGTGCAGGTCTCGGCAATGCTTTCTTGTCCAATGTCCGTGCTGTCGATGGAATTTTCCAGGTCGTCCGAGCGTTTGATGACGCAGAAGTCATCCATGTCGAGGGAGAAGTCAACCCAATCCGTGATATGGAGATAATTCAAACGGAACTTCGGCTGAAAGATATTGAATGGGTTGAAAAGGCTGTAGATAACCTCAAGAAAGCAGGCAGGAGCCTGGGGAACAACAGCCTGGCAGACAAGGCGAAGAAAGAAGAAATTGTGGGCTCAACTCTCATTGTCTTCTTTATAGTAAACTTATCCTTGCACTTCCAGGCAATGGTTGAAAAGATCCACAAGGTGCTTACCGTCGATAATAAAGATATCCGAAAAGCGGAGTGGAATAATAAGGAGGCAAGTCCACATATTCATTTGTTTGCGTGACTCTTCGCGTTTGCATGACGAAAAAGAGCATCAGCTCGATAACCCAGCTCTTCGAAAAGGGAGTAACGCCCCATCGAATAATGAGAACAAATACCTTTCCGACTTTCCTTTGACGGGTTACAATTAAGAAACACGTATTGACTTGGAGGTTTTCAGATCGACGTCGTTAACGGTCTCCAACTGCTCACAGCTAAACCAGTCGTATATTTGGTTAATCTAAGCGAAAAAGACTTTGTTCGCAAGAAGAATAAATGGCTACCGAAAATCAAACAATGGATCGACACTAACAACCCAGGCGACCCTCTTATTCCATTCTCAGTATCTTTTGAAGAGCGGTTGGCCTCGTTAAGTGCCGAGGACAAGAAGGCAGAAGAGGAAAAGGTTGGTGCGAATAGTGCACTACCGAAGATAACACATGCTGGATATACTTGCCTTGAGGTGAGTTGGTTTTCTGTCTTTAACTCAACAGTTTTCCCAACTTTTGAATGTTATTTTAGCTCATCCGATACTTCACCTGCGGTCCTGACGAAGTTCGTGCATGGACTATTCGGAAAGGCACTAAAGCGCCCCAAGCTGCAGGTGTCATCCAGTATGTCGGTGTGAGAGTCTTAAACTGTTTGCCAGCTGACCTTTGTTTAGCTCTGACTTTGAGAATAAATTTGTTTGTGGTGAAATCATGTCGTATGAAGACCTCAAAGAACATGGAAGTGAATCTGCCGTAAAGGCTTCTGGCAAACTAAGACAACAAGGCAAGCCCTATGAAAGTGAGTTAAATGTTTGCAAAATATAAGTATTCAATTATCTGACATTTTTCCAAGTGGTTGATGGTGATATTGCTTATTGGAAGGCTGGGGCTTAGCTTATAAGAGTGTATCACAATGAAATCTGCACAACATAGAATTACTCTAAAGCAGAAACAAGATGTTCAGATATTGTTGTTGATCCTACAATTGGCATTTCTTTCATACTCCCTTTCTGACCTTGGTATGAGTCTATGGCACACGTTATTATGGGTGATAGGCCCCAAATTTGTTGTGGCCCGTGGGCATAGCAGTGATCTGGATGCTCTCAATACAGTTGTAATTCTCACAGCGGGCAAGGGTTATTTTACTGCCCTGAAAATGAGCCAAAAATGATTTGAAACATGTTTATGTATTTGTGGTACGAAAATGAATTGGAAATGTATCAGAATATTTAGAGTTTTCTACAGAATTTGGGGTCAGAAATATATTAGATTCATCTCGAATTCTCTGCTGCCAATAATTTATCCAAAATAATTTATCTTTGAGGCGATAAAATCTGTGTGACATGTTACAATTTCAGCTATTTTTTCCCGCATGAGAATCTTATATATTTTAATCTATAGAATTATTGTAAGATACAGAATTTATAAGGTATTTTTGATGGCCAGAAAAATATAAAATTGTAATTACATTTTTGGATTGTGAAAAATAAAAGATTTACAGGCCGGTAACAGCCTTTGCACGATGCATGTGACGATCACTGACTCGACGCGATCTCGTCGTGTGCTCACGGTCCGGATAACTCACATCACAACTCCTACAAGGGTTTGGATCAACGACTTTGAGAATGTGTTTAAGCCTTTAAGGGACTTACACGACTAAGGGAAATAACAACCATCATGTGCTGACCCTCCCAAGAGACAGGCAAACTGGTGAAATGAGTTTCAATTGCCTCCAGAGGATAAAGACCCAGATCACCGAGATCCTCACTCCAGAGCCCAGCCTGAAGACATGGATATGCCCGGAATGGGTCCGAGTCGTTGGCCAAATCAATCGGCTGGTATTTGCGAGCAGCAATGTAGGGAATAACCAAGTCTTGCTCGTCAGCAGAAATTGTGATCTGCGTAATATAGTCAATCCGAGCTGGTATCATTTGGCCAGGAATGCCTGTTTTGAGTAGGATCTGGGAATTTCCCATGTGTTGGGTTGGGGTTGAATATGTGCGACCAGCAATAGTGAGATGAGAGAGTGAGACTGCTTCATAATCTGCTTCAAACGATGTTTGAATACATTGCCGAAGAGCATCCGGAATGGTTGAACTCTTTGGAGATGCCCACCGAAAGTCATCATCAGTGACATTATCATCGTGATCAAACTGAAGAATATCAGACACGAGCGTGCTGCGTGATTTAGGGCGAACAAGATGTTGAAAGATAGGTTCACAGTTCCGCACAACCTGAGGTGTTCCTCGACGGGAGAAAATGTTGTGTAGATTGCTCGATCGCACGAAAGTGCACGAAATGGTTGCCTCATACTCTCCTATTGTGAGTCAGGCAATGCTTCAGGGAATTGTGAGTCACATACCGGTTTTATAATTTGTGGAGATGCGCTGGAGCATTCCTATTATGCGTTCGAACGGAAATGCCCACCATGAGTGAACTGGGCCATATAGCTTGATGTACTCTGGCAAATGGAGTGCCATATGGTGGTTGGGACGGAGCTTGTAGTTGGGGAACAACTCCTTCAAACCATGCAAATAATCGAGGAGGTGCTGTTGCATAATGTCTGCGTGACTATAAGTAGTTGTATGCGAAAGGGCGATTGCGACAGCAGACAGAAGGGAGAGGGTGACATCAAGAATTCGAGCACATCTCGTGGCTCGGACATTGTCGTCTTCACTGTCTGAAGCCTGCCAAAGGCGTATTAAGGTCAAGGGCAGAAATGTTGTCCCTAGCACCCGCCATTGATCAGCCTTAAGTTTTCCGTGCTGAGCACTGCCAAGTTGAGCTGGCACAGAAGTCAACCAGGAGGGTCGAATGATAGAAGAAATGTCATCGCGAATGGCTTGAACTTCTTCGGGTTTCAGAACGTGACCACACTTCGTTCCTGTTGCTTGGTGTCCAAGTGGGTCTGGATCACTTTCCAATTGATGTCGTCGCTAAAGCAAGGTGATAAGTAGACTGGCTAGGACGTCTAACAAGTAACGTACCCATCCAAGCAAGCCTCTAGCCAGGTCTTTGCAAGATGCTCGGCTAACCTTTCCAGGGTGTGAAGAAATGGGGGCTATCTGTAGCTCCTGGCATAAAAGCTCTAGCGATTCCTTCCGTTGTCTTGCCAGTTTCAAAAGCCATCGATCATATCCCTCCGTTGTGTTCAAGTCCTGGCACATCGGCTGTTCCAACCACCGAACAAGACTTTTCCATGATTTTTGCTCATTATCCGACAGTTGCATCCAAGCTTCAGAGAAGGGTAGTCGTAGTACTGGAGGATTTTGGGCTTTATCAGCTGGTAGTGAAAGGCCCAGGATGCCGACAAAGTGCTCGTGTATTAGACCAAGGAGGAGATTATGCATTGGATCAATTACAACACAGCGGGCAGGATCAAAGTAGGGAAGACGGAGAAGTTGGGACCACCGTACTCCTGTCTTCTCAACAACTTTTTCACCGTGCTCAGTTCCCGCTCGTCGATAATGTTTGGCTGAATTACGACAATCTCTGTTGGTTCGCCGCCTCCAAGACCCCATATCAAGGTTGTCGTAGCCATTATCCTTCAATGTGCATTCGCAGTTTGCACAAAAATGGTTGTGGTGAAAGGAAACAAAGCCGGCGGTTTTACGGGCTGCTGGAAGATCGCAGATAACACACACGATTGCACATCGAACAAGTCGTCCATCACGATGGCCATCTGTGCAGCTGTAGCGAATGCCAGGAGACCACATGGTGATGAAATGGTCGACGATAGGTCGAAGAAAATGGTTGATGGCTGTGCCCGGGGGTTCATTGGGACCAGGAATAATGCCAGCGAGGAACATGTTTTCCGATCGGTATCGTAGATGTGGTGGGAGATTCAAACAGGCGAGTGTGATTAATCCGACAGAAATCTTTTTGCCGGCTTGCTTATTTGCGAGGGGATTGAAGAAATCCACTGATAATGAAAATGTGTATCGACCCTCTCCTTCACCCACGCTGAAATGCTTTCCGTCCGGGCCTTTAAAGTTGCGAAGAAAGTCCCCATCGAAGATGTCGTGCATCAGACCAGGATTACTTTTGCGGAAATTCTGCGCGTCTTTCCACGAAAGATCCATTTCTGCTTCTAGACCCGGACGGGATAATAAACGGCCTATCCACTCCACGGGGTTAAAGTAGACAAATGGTTTGATAGGCGTGTAGATTGTTTTGGAGCTCTGATTGGACGAGATCACCCTGGGCCGAAGGAGAAATGTATTGCAACGCCTGCCGCCACGATGCTGCCTACACTTTGAGGGATAGATAGGAATGGGTGAGTTATCCTGGAATTTTGGAGGATGTGTGGCGTAGCAGCTTGGGTTGGGACAGACGGCATAGATTACGGTTTCGGGCTCAATGCCGAAGGAATCGTGGATGGTGCGAGGATCCTTTGGAATGCTGGCTAAAACACATTGTTCCCGATAAGCAAGTTTTGGAGAGCCTCGCATTAGACATAGTTGGGCGAAGTAAGAAAGAAATCCCAGCACAAAAATGCAGCCTTCGCGACTGACTCCAAATAAGGTCTGCAAAACGACAACAAAAAAGCCTATGGCTTGCAGGATAGGGTCCGCTTTGGGCAGTAAAGGCAGATAGAATGACTCTATTCAACGGTATTAGATAAATGAAAGAAATTCAATAGGCAATCATACCGGTTGGATATGCCACAGTTGCTGAGGGTTTCTGCTCCTTACGCCACTCAGACTTCTGCGCCTCCAGTTGGACCTGAATCTTTGTCAAAAGTCTTGATATCTCCTCTTTCATTTCTGTGACTGGAGCAGCCTTTAAAGTGACCTTGCTAAGGTCGGCTTGGAGACTATAGCAGTCGCGTAGAAGGTGATCCAGAGCAAAGCGACCATTCGCACTGTGTGTCCGAGTCCCTTGAAGGTCCTCAGAGGCCGAAGTAATCTTGTGATGCAAACCAGCTGCAGCCGCCTCGATCTTATTCAGGTGGGCAAGAACCTGGCGGATTGCAGAATTTCGAGATGGAATTTCAGAATGTGTTCTGTCTGGTGCTGTTGTCGATGATGATGTCGATTTCGAAGCCAAATTAAGGTCAGACAGCTGACGACAGAGATCGTCAGCTGCGGCCCTAGTGTTCTGTACTGGAGCGTCCTCAAGCGTAGTCTCCGCAAGGTGTCGGGATACACGATCAAGTTCTTCTTGAACAGTGCGCTCACTGGCAGCCTTTGCATTCTCAAACATCAGCAGTTGATCCTTGCGTTGATGCTTCTGGACGGTTCTTGTATCCAACTGAACACCTCCTCGGGCCTGACATCCATGGCTTTCGCACTGGCAAACAGAGTGCATTCTAATTAAAACCTTTCAGTATACTGCCTCAAGAACGGAAATATTGGTAACCTACTTGCGAAGTCTCTGATTTGCAAAAGAAGGTGGCTAGGATAGCAGCCAAAGCGCACTCTATACACTGCTAAAAGTCAAGAAAGCATTAAATACACACCAAAATACAATACTCACCATAACTACAGCACATCCAAAGTACAAGGTTGCCAGACCTACAAAAACGAACACAAGTGGAGAAGCGATGCCAAGAAAATCAAAGTTAAACAACGTACCCTGGACAACAACCACAACAGACTTTGCCATAATGACGGATGAGCAAAAGACGATCAAGCGTGCGACACACCGACAGTGCGACACCAACGAAGATCTCATCACGTGAAACAATGAGGATTTATTTCCATCAGCAGGACACCAAAAAGTATGTATAAACACCTATAGCGTAGAGGCAACTACAGCAATGTATGATACGTCACTTTACAAAGGGATTCAGAAGAGGAAATATCTGAAATCGGGCGCGGTATAGTTGCAACACGATGTACCTGAGCAGTGGACAAGACAGAGAAAATTGGAGTGGTGGATGGAAGATGTCCAAATGGTTTAGAAACAGTGTGAATAAAATTGAGCTTAGGTGCTTCAGTTACAGTAATAAATTTAGCATCGGGTGGTGCTTGTTGGGAGCTAGAGTCTGTGGTCGTGTTCACAGTGCTCAAAGACCGGAAACCTATCTTCAAGGCGTAAGATTAATCTATGATGACCAACACGACATACCTGGACTGTCACTGCCGGGATACGGACACCAATGACAGCTAAGAGAGCTATGAGGACAATAACGACATCAAGGATGAGATACGTCAATTTAAAACTGATGTTTGTGCCGGATTTTGCAGCCTGAACCTGTCAAAGACTTGGGATGGCTATAGTTACAAAGTTAACTGCACTCACGTTCTTGCGCCAGAGGCAGAGCTCAGATGTATCATCCGACGTTGCACTAGCGATATAATGAAAGTCGTGTGTGGTAGTCATCTGCAGAATTTATGAACCATGTTCGGTATAGTAACTGAGACTGAGACATTACGTACATCAAGAGCCTGTATTAGTGACCTTGCCCCAGCCTGCTTGAGTGTCTGGATAGGCTCAGGCCTGTCGACGGAAAACACGTATATCCTTCCATGATCACTTCCACTAATGATGACTGTTGCGCCTTCCGCAAAGCCAACATCCTTGGTACATCGGCGCGTAGATGGAATTGCAAAAGTGCATGATGGTGATGAACCAGGAAGTTCATAGAGGTCAACACCCCTGTGTAAGGTTTCAATAAGTACAAGTCGACCGTCTGGACAGATACATGCGTGTCCACTAGAATAAGTATTTAGTTGGGGCATTACTTCATACACGCGTTACCTACATCGCCGACTTAAGCATTTTCCTCCAGTCCTCACGTCCGGACGAGGTATCCTTACAAATCCTATGGATTTTATGTTTCAGCATCTCATTTTGAGCAATAAATAAGGCTACTCACATTTCGCCAGATTCAAGAACAAAGATAAGAACCTTCCGACCACCTTCATAAAATCGTACACTCTTGGCGATGTAAGCGGCCTTATTACAATCAACAGTTGCCTGCCAGAGGCAAACCATAGTCCCTAGATGCCACAGAGTTTAGCAGGATATAATGGGAAGCTGAAATTTACCGTTCTTCCCCACATCGTACATCGCATAGTGACCATGTTGGCTGGAAACAATTAGTCGACATTGCTGCGGATCGTACTCAAGCGCCTCGACAGGATCGCTAACATCAAAGATTCGGCTTGTTGAAAGCTCAACCATTGGTCCCTAACCAGATGATTCAGTGGGTTGTACAAATGTGAGAACTGTGACATGCACTAACCTCGGTTCGAGATTGTCGGTATATAACAACAAGTCCACGAGCAGTACCGAAACCGAGTATTGCTAGTCCATTATTTTGCCGGCTATCACCTAGCCAGGACAGACAAGTGATCTGGCCCCAGCGATGAACAGAATCCTCCAGAAGATACTTGCGCTTCCGGGTGGCGACATCCCAAATCAAGACCTTTTCATCATCCCCTAGAGATATGTCATGATCAAATGCCTGGTCATATGAGATTTCCTCACCTCCTGCAGCAACAAGGTCGCCTCCACTGTTGAAGGCAATGGTGTTGATTGCAGCTGGAATTCTTCCAAATCGAGCATACACCACGTATATCTGTAAGGGGACACCCTGGTTCACCTTACACCGCTTCCGCTTCCGACATCACTTCCGACGGTCATCCGACTCACAGA
>QDKV01005096.1_pt1 | contig 26897 bp, 37 predicted proteins | sample 1861101 | NCBI WGS metagenome assembly QDKV01 (sample SAMN04275158, study PRJNA302643) | Fungus metagenome, whole genome shotgun sequencing project. | isolation source: fruitbody | host: Mallocybe terrigena | place: Sweden | collected 2013 | reverse complement strand
ATTACTGTATTATTATATATAGAAATACATCTATGCCATAAAACTATTAGAATACCTCATAATATAACTTTTACTTTAATATATCACTTCATCGGAATTGGATTTTGTACAGGGTATGTTTAGGGATTATATCGTTATATGTATCTACATATTTTTTTGTCTGATGTTTAAGCGAACTTCAGCGGCCTAATAAGGCAAGCTCCAAACTTAAGCTGGCTCACTCCTTAAGCTAGCTCAACGTTCAGCAACACTAGCGAGGCCATAATGGCAAATTTCTTCAGATCGTTTACTCTTGCTTTGATTCAGTTGGGGAGCATTGGCCATAATAAGGTGGAGAACTTGAGGCATGCCCGCGAAATGATTCTGAAAGCTTCTCTGGACCTGCCAGAAGGAAAGAGACCAGATATCATCGTTCTACCTGTGCGTCGTAGATACGGTTTTTTGCTTGTCTTGTACGTCTTAAAAGAAAGATGAACAGGAATGCTTTAACTCGCCCTACGGACACACACATTTCCGAGCGTATTCGGAAAAAATTGGTTTTACGCCCGGACTCAGCATGTACAATCTCGCAGAAAGCCCAAGCGAAAGCGTAAGAATGCTATCTTCGGTTGCAAGGGAGGTAAAGACTTGGGTCATCGGAGGTGTGTAAGACATTCTAGTGCCAAGTGGGTATTTAGATAACTATGGAAAACCTTCCAGGAACCATTCCAGAACGCGATTCTGATGATAAGTTATACAATACGTGTACAGTTTATGATCCACAGGGTAGAGGAATTCTTTCAATGTTTGACCCCATTTTTGAGCGACACCCCTAGGAAATCTCATTGCCATACACCGCAAAGTTCATCTTTTCGACATCGATATACCCGGAAAAATCAAATTCAAAGTGAGGAGGGCATTGCTTCGACGAAATTATGATTAACAGTTTCGCAGGAAAGCGAGGCGCTGACTGGCGGTGCTGATCTGAACTCTTTTGACACGGGTAAGTGCTGTATTTTCTTCCGAAACGGTTTATTTCATTAATTTATTAACCCAGGATTTGCGAAAATCGGCCTTGGCATCTGCTATGATATCCGTTTTCCCGAGATGGCCATGATTGCTGCGCGGCAAGGTCAAAATGGCGTAGTTAATGACATGGCTGAATACTGACAAATTCATTATAGGTTGTCATGCTCTGATCTACCCTGGGGCCTTCAATCTTACGACAGGACCTCTTCATTGGGAACTTCTTCAAAGAGCGAGAGCTGTTGATAACCAGGTATTCGTGTCGATGTGCAGTCCAGCGAGAGATCTGACTTCCGGTTATCATGCATGGGGTCATTCAATGGCTGTTGATCCAATGGGTCGCATTCTGGTGGAGGCAGGGGAGGGCGAGGAAATCATTTACGCTCGAATAGAGCCAGATGTGTTGGAGAGTACTCGGGCCGGGATTCCAGTAGCAGTTCAGCGACGATTTGATGTATATCCTGATGTAAGCCGATTACCAAATTAGTCGAGTTTGTAGAACTTTGTAGAATGTTCTTCGAAATTTTTGTCACATTTATATCGACTCATAAGCGCGCGTAACGAACGTCTCAGCAGTGCATTTCTTCCCACTAATTTACACCAACCATGGTCCGTGAAACGTATGCTACATCTTTTTATTTTCCCTCAAAGACTATCTAAACCTTCAGTAGAAAATATTACGACCTTCTCGAGGTTTCCCCCGATGCATCAGAGGCTGATCTCAAGAAGGCTTATCGCAAGAAGTGCACGCTCTCGTTTTCATGGCAAACAAGCGGCTAATTTGTTCCTAGGGCCTTGAGATTACATCCTGACAAGGGTGGTGATCCTGAATTGTTTAAAGAAGTTACACATGCGTTCGTTGAATTTTTTCATCATGACATCCCTTCGAAAACGCCCCCATGAATTTCTTCTTAGTTATGGAGTCCTCTCTGATCCAGAGAAACGCAGCATATACGATGCAAGGGGTGAAGCTGGTCTGTCCGAGCAAGGCGGAATGGGCGGAATGGATCCCCACGTACGCAATTGAGATGCTCATTTTATTCTTGTTCAAAATTTACACTTTCCAGGACTTGTTTAGCCAACTATTTGGGGGCGGAGGCGGTTTCTTCGGAGGCGGAGGTAGATCACAAGGACCTCGCAAGACGAAAGACCTCGTTCACCGTGTTCACGTTTCCCTTGAAGACCTTTACAAGGGGAAGACGACTAAACTTGCTTTGACAAGGGACATCATCTGTTCAAAGTGCAAGGGCAAGGGTGGTAAGGATGGCGCCGTGCGGTCGTGCCCGACGTGCAATGGCCGTGGTATGAAAGTTACTATGCGGCAGATGGGTCCTATGATTCAGCAGATCCAGTCACCTTGCGATGAATGTTCAGGCAGCGGAGAGATCATAAGCCTGAAGGACCGCTGTTTCAATTGCAAAGGAAAGAAAATCCTTCCCGATAAGAAGTTTCTCGAGGTTCATATCGATAAGGGTATGAAGGGTGGACAGACAATCACGTTCGGAGGAGAGAGTGACCAATCGCCAAACGCTGAGCCCGGAGATGTTGTCATTGTAATTGAAGAAAAACCTCACGAACGATTTCGTAGACAAGAGAATGATTTGGTAATGGATGTTGAAATCGACCTTTTAACTGCCCTTGCCGGAGGTCAATTTACCATTCGGCATTTGGATGAACGGGCTCTCATCGTCAAGATTGAACTAGGAGAGGTAGTGAAGCATGGTTCGTTACATAAATGTTATTCCTTCGTTTGATTGTTGACAAATTTATGTTCCAGGGGATCTCAAAGTCATTCATGGACAGGGAATGCCGTCCTACCGGCATCACGAACCTGGCGATCTTTACGTTAAACTCAACGTGAAATTCCCTGACACTATCGGTGTGTCTGCATTACCTTTGCTAGAACGAGCCTTGCCTCCTCGGAAACCCATTGAAAAGTTTGAAAAGAGTGTCATTTTGGAGGAGGCCATTTTGGAGGACGTCGATACCCGTTCGAGTGGTGGCATCCGTGAGGAGGCCATGGATGAAGATCGTGACGAGCCTCGCGTACAATGCGCTAACCAGTAGACTTTAACATGCTACCAACACTATTTCTCACGTCTTAGTTGAATCTCAGCATTTTTTCGATAGATTCATTCTTATAATAACAATCCCGCAATCATTCATCCCAAATGATCTAGATGATTGGAATTTACTTGCTTGTGTAGAAGCTAATGCAATACATACCTCGGGATTATCTTTAAAATCTTCGTAGTCCTTTTGATTAAAGAAGCTGACCTCGGTTTCGTTTTCTGAGATTTTTGGTCAGAATTACTGCAGGGATTCATTATGTATTCTTACCGAAGTCCAAGTCAAGGAGAATCTTTGCTTCATCGTCGAGAATCCAATCATCATGATCGAGGTTGATGATAAGATTGGAAGTCTATATGAGCATGAGCCTACATGGGACAACTTGATTAAGGGAAAGTTGGTATGTCAGTACCTTTGCTCCATGTGCTTTAGTGTACAACTTTAACGTATCTGGCATTGACACCTCACATAAGGTTCACCACTCGAAGGAAATTGGATGGCCAATCACCTAGAATCACTTTCCGGTAAGGCTTCCAGGAAGGCCCCGTAGATACCACTGTGAGAAGGCGCGTAAACATGCAAAATGCTTCAAAAAGATAAAAATGGGAAACACCTTGTTTCGCAATATCCTTGAGCTCTCTAACAGTTGTTTGGGTAAGATCAACATGATGAAGAACAAGACTTTTTTCTGTCCTGTATTTAAAGGACTTTATGATGCGTACGGTGAGGGTCGCATCGGTTACGGGTCGTGCGGTACTCGCGAGATTATTGGACATTTTATGGTGATTTAGGAGCATCGTGACCACTGACCAGTCCTCACATGACATTCATTGATTCAAAAATGTGACTGGAAAAAGGCACATGTCACATGGCACGTAACTAAACCTCACAGTATAGACCATGATAAACGGTGCTACAGTGGCGACATACACACAGGATATTCGAAGGGATCCAAGGATACTTAATAGTTTGCCAGAAATTCTTTCATGTCTCTCTGCATTCCAGTCCGAAGAAGCAGAGCTCTCCAGCTCGTTGGCGGAATTGCTGAAAGCCAGGGACCCAATTGTTTCCTCTTTGCAACGTTTACAGTCTCTAGCTCCACGATTTGACGAGCTTATGACTGATGCGAAAATATTGACTAACAAGGTGTCAACTACAGCAAAAACTGCGGAACGAGTTGGAAGTAAGGTGCGTTCTCTAGATGAAGAGATGAAACGCATTTGGGAAGCAGGAGATCGCGTTGGAAAAGTTTTAGATTTAAAGGCGATTAATTTCCTTTTTTCACCTTCCAACAAATTTCTCAGTCGAGTTTAGGCTTCGCTGTTAGCACTTCAAGCCTCGATCGACAGTCAAGACTGGGAATCGGCTGCTAGACATTGTGCGCGTGCCATGGCATTACCTCTAGATGTCCTTTCTGGTCCATTTGCGGAGTGTGCAGTCGTTTGTGTTTCTAAAATTTTGCCTTTGGTCACATATCTGACTTTTCAAAGCCAACTTCAGAAAACCACCTACCCCCTACGCAAACTCTGCAAATTGCCAGAGAAATGTTACTGGAAGTTTTTCGCAAGTCTTTTGATGAAGCTGCCCGTGCTCGTGATTCCAATGCCACCAGTCGATTTTTCAAATTATTTCCCGCTATCGGTTGGGAAGCTGAAGGACTTGAAGCGTATGCGAGTTTTGTGGTTGAGCTTATTCGCGTAAAGGCACCAACATCCGTGAAAAGTAAGATCAGTTTCCCCAGAGACGTTCTGCAGTTGAATTCATTACAAATTATCAGCGTCGTCCCCTCTGTACTATATTACGGCGCTAACATCTTTATTCGAAGGAATTGCCATGATCGTGGATCAGCATCAGCCAGTTGTGGAGAAGTATTATGGCCCCGGAAAAATGAAGAGCGTGGTTGCCCGCTTGCTCGAGGAATGCGACAGAGTAACTAAAACTCTTCGAAATGGCTGGGAAGAAGACAGGTCTATACAACGAAAAGTATGTCCTTTTGTTTTAAAATCGTATTGTTTTCAATTTCTTAAGTCAAAAGCTCACTGAAACAGCGAATAACCCTCCAATTTCGCTTTATTTAAACATTCCAAAAAAGCCATCACCCACGGACGATACGTCGATAGATCATAGGGATATTGACAAGGTGCTGTCAGAGCTGGCCGGGATGATTGGACGGTGGCATTTATTCAAGAGATATCTTTCAGATGCTCTGAAGGTCTTTTCTTCCATGTAACTTAATTTCTTTTTCATTGCCACCCCTTTAGGAAGATACTGAAGACACTGAGAGCGTTTCACTGCCTCTGGCGCTCGATGTCGCGGCTCGTACAGCATCTGAAGGACTGTTCGAAGAATTGACGACGGGATACTACATATCATTAGAAATGTGGTATACTCGTACGATTATTGACAAGGTTCTTTTTCGTACATCTTGACCTTAAAGTTTTCGCGTTAATTGTCGTATTCTTAGGCACATCGGATGTCCTCTCCTGATATGCTGCAATCCCCAGTAATAACAACGGTGCCAGACGACGTTTTCTACATCCTCAAGTCCGTTAGCACAAGATTGTTGACAACCGGGTCTCTCCATGGGGTGGTACAAGTTCTGCCACAACTCTGCGAAGTCTTCGACCGTGATTATGTCGGTATCATCAAACGTAAAATGGACGATATCTACCGGACATCAGGGCCTACAAGCACTTCAACTCGTCCTGATAGGGTCGAGAAAGAAAATAGGATAGCATTCATCGTACGCCCATTTAAGAGCCGCTTCCTTGAGACACCCCCTCTGAATGGAGTATGTTCCCCAGGTGCAACTCAATGATCTTGATGTTTCAGGTTCACACCTGGAACGCCTGGTTCACGATCTGCTAGAAAGTCCTTTGATAGGTCAACATTTTACAGAGGTCCAGCAAGCTCTCGTGAAGGAAAACCTGTTTTCACTAACGAAATTAACACTTAGATTGAAGTCGTCGCTTAGGGTTTGTTTTCAAACTGGCAAAGTCCATTACCAATATTGCTTACTCTCAGAACAGTCCGGTATCGAGCAACTTTTCAATCAAATACTGCGACCAAAGTTGAGGAACTTCATTCTGGATATGTATAAGGACATATCTTATGTCTTAGATGAATATGGATACGCTTCTGCAGACTACCAGGATCTGGTGCGAAAAAGGTTTGTGAACTCATGGGAAACCTTAATAGATGGTTATAAAGTCTGTCAGCATCTTTCTGAGCATAAGGAGTCCTCAACAAAACTTTGACTTTGTCATAGGAAACTTTCTCCGAAAACAACTATCGATTGTTTATGGGTCTGGTTTTGGACGTCCTTTTGAAGCCTTGGGAGAAATTTGTTATGAGCCTGAAATATACGGAGGTTCGTGCTTGATCTAAATAGCTTCGAGAGCCACGTCTAATACACAATATAGCTGGGTGCCGTTCGATTCGATCGCGACTTGAGAGCTATTATTGCCTACCTAACTTCACAAACACCCTTTGGGGACATCAGAGAAAAATTTCTGCGGTTACAGCAAATATCCACCCTCTTGAATTTAGATTCTGTACGTGCCTCATGAAGCCAGTCTGATGAACATTTCTCATTCTAGAACACAGGACGAAGATGTCGACGAATTCTACAATGGCTCTGGTATATCATGGAAAGTTGGTCCACATGAAGCGCGAGCTATAGCAAGTCTGAAGGTGTGATTCCTGAGGGAAAGGGTACGAAAAGATGCATCAACCCCGCCGGAGTGCATCAAGTCTTGCTTGCAACGTATCCTCATCTGACATGACTCCTGTCGATGAATCACCACCTAGATTGCCTGCGGGGGACGGTCCCGTTGAATCTCCAAGCGCGACCGGTTGTTTATTAGCTAAAGAGGATGTAGTAGCTGCAATTCCAGTCGGTGCATCTGTTAACTAGAAGCAAATTTAAATCAATATAAATGAAGAGGTTTAAAGCGCAAGCATTCGCCTACCTGTTGTGATAGATCAACGCCGATCTCATCCAAAACTTGCTTAAGAATCTTGTCGCCTTCCTCCTCTTCGTCCTCCTCAAGATCCATAGCATCATCCACTGCGTCAGACATCATCTCTTCTTTCATATCCATCGTTGCGTTTTCTTTCTCGAATTCATTCATTATTCGTTGAATTGCGGGAAGATTGAGACCACGGTTCATTGAGGCCATTGCCTAATGTGGATGGGACTCTGAGTACGGTCGCACGTCGACCAAATCCAGCTGCTTACTCTGGTAGCCCCCTTCATTGCTTCAGCCATTTGTTGGTTGCTCCTCAGTGTCTGTATTCGTAGACTGACGGCCTGCAGCTGGGTTCGCATTTGGTAGAACTTCTGTACATAGCGACGCGTTCGGACTAAATCCTTTGCCATTACTTTGCAAGCGTTCTGTAAATAAGCATATGGAGTTTTGATAAGAAATGGCAGCACAAATGGAAACAAACCAGTTGTCCAGCTTTTGCACTCTTCTTTATGTCAACGATGATCTTCTTTTCACTTTGCTCGAGTTTGGCGCGTTCGCGGTCGAGCTCACGTTGGGCCTTGGTAAGGGAACGCTGATGTTGCCGAAGTCGCTCCGCAGGGGTGACTGTTCGACCAAATAGACTCTCCTAATTCATAGAATATGAGGTTGTTTATTGTATAACCCTCGTAAACGTAGCTCACAAAAATGTTCATGACTGAAGAGAGAGAGAGATAAGATGTCAGGCGCCAGGTCCACGTTTGGAAATCCGTTTTGGACACCCGCAGCCATCATGGACCTCCCTCAGGTCGGCTCCCACTGTGCGTTGGCATCCTGCAATGTCCTTGATTTCCTCCCAATTACCTGCCAATGCAACAGAAAATATTGCTTCGAACATATAAGTTCTGAGCGTCATGACTGTTCTTCCAAGAACGTTCATCATGACATGTCAACTTTCGCTGATAAAATCCTTCTTTGCTTTGTCGAAGGATGTAACAAACCGAGTCTAAGGATCTATAATGGAGGTGCAGACGAGACTTGTTCATTCTGTCATAAATCACTCTGTCCAGAGTATGTTTCTCGACAAAAACATTCGTTCAATATTAATGACCCTCTTAAACTATTGAAAGCCATCGATATCCAGATCTTCACGATTGTCCTTCTGTTGTTGGGAAGGTTTCCATCGCGGCTAGGGCTCCTAAGAATGGTTTGTTTCCAGCTCAATACTCATCCCCTACCACTCCGAGCCAGAAGAAAATCAGTGACCCTGTCAAATTGGCCCAGTGGAAGAAAGTACAAGCAATGAAGATGCGCCATCGTGCCATCCCTGCCGATCCGAAAGATCGAAATGCGTCGGTTCCTATGGACGAGCGACTTCACGTTAAGCTCACGAAAAATGATACCGAAAAGATCTTCTGGTTCAGAAAGGTATGTGCGGGGCTTCTCGTTCGAGAAGAGAGAAGTTGACGCTTTTCAAATTTCCAAAGACAGTAGTTGCAGGGAGGGCTCTTGACCTTCTCGTCGATCATACGAATTTGACGTTTTCGGACAGCACAGTACGACCCTCTTGCTTTTCGAAAGGAATTACACTCATCGGCAAGTGTAGCCTTTGCAACTAGATAAGTTACCTTCAGACGGAGGCGCATTGATCACTTTGAGCAACAGTCAGCTACTGTCGGAGCAGGTCGAGGAAGGAGGCACTGTGCTAATTTCACAGAAAAGAATAACATATGATCCCAAAACCCATAACGATGAATCGTCGATGACAAGGTTGTAACCTCATCATTGGAACACCCATTTATATCGTATGTGTGCATTCGACGACCGTAATGATAGCTGTTTTCTAAAACTTGCATAATCTTGGTATTTCAAAGAAAGGGAATCAACACTATTTTCCATTTATATAATTTAATTGCAATGATCCTTGTTTGACGGAAAATGCCCATTCGTAGTACATTACTGTAATGTTCTTGGCAGCTAGTGATTTTCTACTATAATGAAGAGTATGTAAATCACGATTGCCATGGGTAGTATTACGTTCAATCGAGGAACCTTGGTGGACGCTTTCGCAATTATGATTTCTAGAAAGACCTTGGGTACAGGCCATTATCATGATGCCGAAAAGCATCTGGCAAAGGAACAAATCAGGCAAGTTCCTACACATAGGTATACATTATGAGAAAGAACGAAGTCGTATAGTGAATACTAGTAATCCTATGATACCAAAGCAGCTAATCTCCGAAGGTGTGAAACGTTAAGGTATGCTGGGACGTAAGTCTCCAAACCAGAAACATCACGTGCAAGCGGCAACTCGTAAGCTCCAACCTCTTCCGTCTCTGGCGCAAGAAGTAGGTGGTCATTTCTGTCGTTAGCTTGTACTCTCGAAGCAACGACACGAAGAATTTCTGGTGAGATTGGGTTCTAGATATAAATTGTAAGTACCACCATATGGAATCCAGAAAATATCGTCGCACCTCATAATCGGCGACATAATAATTCGTACACATTCGTTGAATTTGCATCGGGCTGAGCATCCAGCAGACGTCGTAGATAATCTCAATGTCAGCGGGAGTGGCCTGAAGTACGATTTGATCTATTTATGGAAACCAATTTTTTGAGACAAAGACGGACCTTTTTCAGCTGAAGCAATTTGGTAGCTTGCATCAGGTGTTCAAGTTGTAGAGTTCCCTCCGGCATGTCGTGAGATTTACACCACTCCTCTATGCGAGTGATGTTATATTGAATTTGCATGGCTTAACATCAACCATAAATAAATCATGTAACGGAAGAGAAACAATAGCTTGCCTCGTTTCCACGATGAGAAGTTCCGCCGCATTAGAAGGTCGTTGAAGCTGGTCACTCCAATGAGCTTGAGCAGTTGTGTAATCACTTGCTGCACGACCGATTCTTCCATGTAATAGCTCTTCAAGCTCTTCCAAACCTTGTTTAGAAGGTTCAGAATATCGTCCATACTGTACGCAGGTTGACTATTCGTGTTGAGAAGGCGATTGAGTATTTTAGAGCCGACATCGCTGGTTGTGAAGCCTGGCAAGGGCTGACTCTCAATGAGGGCAGGGATGACCATTTTGGATAATTTTTTCTTTGTTTCGAGCATCCAAGTGTGATAAATGTTGTATTCCAGACTATCAAGGTCGTGTTTGACGACAGAGACAAGTCTTTCATAGTCATCCCAATTGAAGGGACGGACTGCATTTTCTTCACCTGGACCGATGCCCTGCATCATGTCGCTCTCAGCAACGCAAATGAACGAGAGCATTTCATGGACATTCGACAGCCAGAAAACTCCTGGGATGATGGCATCTTCGCCCGTAAATGTCTGAAAGGACATTTGGGTTCAGCCATCTACAGAAGAAACCGCCGACAAATGGACTTACCATGACATGGGCTTGGATACTTTGCATGACATTGGCTAGGAACCTTTCGCTCTCCGCAATAAGACCATACTTCCACATCTCGTTTGTGATTAGACTAATGAGATTGGCGGGGAAAAGAATCTCCTTGACTCCGGCAGCGTTGGTGATACTAGGCACAGGGATCTTCAATCCACGGATAAGCCCATCGAGAACATCTTCGTCGAGGTGTTTGCTGTCCAGCATCAACCGAATTTTTTCCTCAGCATGATCTTCCATGCTGCGGGCGTCTGGAAGTCCATTGAAACGAAGACCAAGTACGTTTTCCTCTCCATTGAATGCCATGGACACTGCTCGAGGATTCGAAACCTGGCTCCTCTTGGCTTCAACTAGTATGTCATCATACGACGAACGATTGTCGTAGGTGAAGGCGCCAGCCGAGCTATGTCTCCGTTGATGACTACGGTTTGAACCATTGGAAGTAGGGCCATTGGCCGCAGCAGTTTCTCCTGCCCGCAAATTGGGAGCAAAAGTCGGGGAAAGAGGGGGCTCAGCGTTGCGCACAGTTCTGGTCAGGGCGTTCAACGCGTTCGCTCGGTTTAGTTGCTCGCGGAGGCTGCTGACTTCGTTTTTCAAGGTCATAATCACCGAATTGTCCTCATAATTGCGGGTAGGTGCGGAGTCTATGATTCTTTGCTGTGTTTCTAACTGAGTCGCTTGTCGTATGATGTCTTCGCTGAGCTTTTGAATGATGGCCTCTTTCTTAGTCAAAGTCATCAACGCCTCCTCGAGTTTCTTCTCCAGGTCCGTTTTCGCAGCAAGAAGTTCAGAACGCTGGACAAGTTCAAGTTCAGCTGCTTGTAGACTGGATTGGTGCTGCTTAGCCCGAGTGTCGGCTTCCTCGTGACGATTAATCCACTGCTGCAGCTGTTGCTCGAGTTCAGCCACTTGTGACTGTAGTTTTTTCTTTTCCGTTGTCCGTTCTTGCAAGTTTTGTGTGAGTTCAACGACCTTGTTCTCCAGACGGTAAGAAATCTCCTTAAACTTAGAAACCGAACGGGCTTCTGCTTTCAGAACCTTCAACTCTCGACGTGCATAACGTCGTCGAACACAAGATTGCATCCAGACAACGCAACGCACTTCGCTCTTATACAACTGGCGTGATAGACTTGCAATAAAGGTCTTAGTAAAATTCATACTTAAGTAAGAGATTACTTACACGCCTCTAATAAGACTTTGTAAATGGGTAGCAGCGCGGAATGTTCTTTCGTGAAGATACCGTTGTCTGGTTTGCATACCGCGCACACCTACGAAAAGTTAGTCTGTGATCAATACCGCATGGTAATACATACGGCTCTGGAAATGAACGATCGCGCGTCTGAGGTCCAGAAAGCGTTTCCTCTGGATGAAGCTTCTGATAGTAGTTTGAAGACGAATTGCACAGGCCTCCCGCCGCATTTGTTCGACCAATCTCTTGGCTAAGACGCCTCGCCACCAGCTTTGAATTTTGACAGTTGAGTGCCGGAGTTTCTGGTATTTCTGCACAGCTTGTCGTCTGCGAATATTTTTCTGAACAACAGTGACCATTGCATGCAAGCGGTCGGAACGGAAGGTTTCCAGAGCGGCAAGCATTCCTGCTCTGAAGAAGATTTTTGTCTTCCCGTGTTGATACATATCAGAGTCTGCAATTGTTTTGTCCAAAATTGCGGAGCACAGTTGACGGAGGTCCAACGATTGTATCAGCGGCTGCCAGGTAGAAGAAGAGACCAACATGTAGTACCTTTATGGTATTTATGAGTGGTGTTTACCCCTCTACCATCTGCAATAGAAGACTTACCGCTCTGCAAATTCTTCGTATGTCCAACGTGTAGGGTATCCAGCACAGCTAATTCTAATGGTCTCTAAAACACCGCAAGCTCTTAATTGGCCCAGCACCTGCTGGGGTTGGAACTCCCACGGCCGCTTTTGCTCATTAGGCTTGATGCAACGAATGTAGTGTACGTTTGTTGTTCCAAGGGTATCCATCAGGGCAATGAGAGATGTCTTGAAAATCGAACCTTGTGTTGGCTTCTTTGCTGCAGCCCCTGGTCGCTTAGCCCCTCCTTGCGACGCGATCTGTACAACAAATGATTGTCGACCAGGATCTGGAATAACGGAGGATCGGCGAGAACTACCGCTCCCGGAATCAGAGTAGGCAGGGGAAGTGAGTGGTTGAGAGTCAACACCACGAGTCGAATTGAGGGCAGCGTCCAGAACTTCCTTCAGGAAGGGGTTTTTCGTGGCCGCCAGAAGGGCCATTTGCTCGTCCGGAACAGTATCACGGTTCTTTTCCAAGAAACCTTCAACCTCATAGGTGACGTCCAGGGCATAGTGAGATATGGTGAATGAAGAACTTCCAAAACGTGGTTTCTTAAAAACGTGTTTGTATTCTGGTTTCCCGAGAATTTGCGAATTCAATTTTTGCAGAAAGGATGCATCAGTTCCAGCTGGCAAGCGCGACTCTTCATCCAAGAGTGCCAAAACACCAAGTTTGCCCTCAATAACATCAATACACGGCTGGTTGTCCGAGAAGTCTATGAATTTCCACTTGATTTCTTCCTTGACATATTCCTCCTGCTCGAGTTTGAAGACATGGGAATTGAACTACAAACTGAGATTTAGACGAAGTATGATAAAGTGAAATCATCCTACTTCTTGTTGGAGCTTCTCATTGGCATAATTGATGCTAAATTGTTCAAATGAATTCTATGTGGAGAATAAATTTTTTGAAAGGGTTGAAGGACACGCACACAAACCTTCTGGAAATGTTCAAAACCGTAGATATCGAGTACTCCGATGAACATTTCTGCACGCTCCGCAGCATCACCATTCTCGCCGGCCAAGCTCTCGTTGACAATAGCAACCAACCATTCGAATATGCAAGCGTAGACAAATTTCGCCACACTGTCTCTGACGACTGTCGCCTGCGGAGCGTTTAGAGACGTGACGATTTTCTCCGTTCTGGTCTGGAGCTGCTTTTTGATCGTCCATTTCTTAAATTCGTCCATATTGACGCCAAGGAAACGTGTTGCAAGAAGGAGGGCAGAATCGTTGTCATCGATAGAGGAATCACTACGCAATTGTTTGATTCTGACGTTTCCCAAATGGAGCAGGGCAGCAAGAAGACGAAAAACTGCCCATTGCTTTTCGACACTGATCCCGACAGTGGAGAGGGCCTGTTGAGTCAATCTGAATTCCTCCGCGTCATCTACGCCAGGGATTGGAGTTGACGAAGCACCCCCCTGTTTTAGATAATGGAACTTGGTTATATCTACGTCTAATCCCAGATCTTTGCGCTCCTTTAGAGGTGCCCCAGCGCAAAGCTGATAGAAAATATGGTAATTCCGTTCTGTCAGGGGCTGGAAGACAACACGAGAGCGTTCCAAAAGGTATGTACGAATACGGGCGCCAACAATTTCTTGTTTTCCATCGAAAAGAATCTGCAAACATATGAGAATATGGAACTAATGAAAAATACATATTCCCGAACTTGGATATATTTTCCGAAGCGTGAAGAGTTGTCATTCCGAGTCGTCTTCGCGTTCCCGAATGCTTCTAGGATAGGATTTGTTGCCAGAATTTGACGTTCTATTTCGCTTGATTCATCCAACGAGAATTTTGTTTTTGACTTTGAATTTGAATCCGGAGGGTTGATTGAAGCAAGGTATCTCATTATGAATTTCGCCTATAGAAAGATCAGAACTTATAAACATGCCGGGGTGAAGAGAACTAACTGATTCCGTTTTTCCCGCACCACTGCGTGACGTGAGTATCCGTTCTACGACGGGTGGTATGGACATACCTTTCTCCAGATACAATGATGGTCTGACCTGTTCCATCTTTTCGCATAGCGGTATAAGCATCTTCCGCAATAGCAAACAAATGGGGTTCCAGCTCTCCCCTTTTCCGACCATTATAGGCTTGAATGATTTCTGGGCCATATAAGTTGACGCGTTGGAAGGGATTAACAGCAATTAAGACGATGCCGCTGTACGTGTATATGCTGTGTTGGCCGTATCGATTCCGAATGGTATGCAAGACTAGAAATATTTTAGAGAGTAGTAACATAGTGGTTGGAATACATTGGCCCACCTGAAGGTTCATTCAAATGCGAAAGTGTCGCGAGATCATCAGCGGTTTCCAGCAAAGGGGGATTGCGTAACGACGGTAGATCTTTGCCCTCCTTTATTTCTTTGCTACTGGTTTTAATTGTGATTTCCTACGTAAGACAAGAGGGTGAAAAACATGAGAGAGAAGATGTATTGAGACGACACACCTTGCCGCGTTCATCGACGAAAACAAGTTTGATAGCGTCGTCGCTGCTTTTAGTTACCGACACTACTTCGGCTGAGATCCATGCGTGTTCTTTGTCTTCAAACCAGACACGAGTGCCTTTACTGTATATGTTCTCGGCCATATTGGTGGAGCCCAAAAAACAAAAAACAAGCAATGGCTTGCCCAGCAAGAGGATGAAGGAAAATGATGTTGGTCTTTGTTATTATTTCGTACAGTTCTTAGTTTGGCGTGACCTCCGTCACCGAGACTGACAGAAATGAATGGAAATTCTATGTCAAGGACGCAGTTCTACATACTTAAATTGTTATAATACATTGTATCTAGAGTTCAGGTTTGAAATACATATTTGTTTTGCCAGCTTTGTAGCTAGTTGCTGACATTACAGAAACGGAATATTGCCCAGTTGCTGACTCTTATAAGTGCTATCCCTCTTCTGTTTTTTCCCCTTCTTGAACGCGTCTGGCTCAGGGCGTTCGCCCGAGGTGTTCCTTCATACCAGGTCTGTCAACAGTCAGGGGTTCTACTCCTGCGAAAGTATCTTCCGAAGTCGTGACTGCTCGCAGAGGGCAAACACGGATTGTATATGGCTACCCTCTTTGGTCGTAGGAAAAGTCGTCCACGACAATCATCTGTGTCTACTCAAGATCTCAATGAACGATCCGTTCCGTATGACATGACAATCCCCTCCCGCTCACCGATTCCTGTTGGTACTCTCACGCAAAGCTTTCGAGGTATCTCAGCGCCAAATACAAACCCTTCTCTGACTGTTGGTGGAACCGAATTCAACAAGTTTACGACCCAACGAAATCGGAACGACCGGGAAGGCGCTCACGAACAATTAAGACCAGGTTCTCCAGCTGCATCTGCCTCTACTGCTGATTCTTCTACTCTGTATGACGAAACCACTGGCCCATTCCTATCTCCAAGCAAGTTATCGATCGTACATCCACAGACTGCACGAATACGTCGTGCGGAAGCTCGTGGCCAGAGTCAAGATTTTGGACAATTTCCCTATCCTTCACAAAGGCAATCTTCACCTTCCACACGTCCCTCGTCTGGAACAACTTTGAGATCAGAGGCGAATCGACACTCAAAATATGCTGCTTCCCTAACATCTTCCGATGGCAGTTCGCAGATTCCGTTCCATGTACATCAGCGTCAAGCAAGCGAATCTTTCCATTTTCCCCGTCCACCCACAGATGAAGAAGTTGAAATTTTGTTTGAAAAGGTTAAACTGAACCGCGGAGACCCAAAGGGTTTTACATCCAACCTCACTATAGACCAGAAATGGGAGCTGGTTAGAAGCGACGAGCAGATGAGGTGGATTGAACAGAAACGGGGGCAGCAATCACGCAAGCCGAACGAACCCGGACAGCAGATACCGCTCGAGTCACCCCAATGGTATATTCAAAAATTCATGGACGGGACAATTACGCCAAAACAAGCGTCTGGCTTGAACGTGTGCCTTCGTAGTAAGGAAATGAGGTAGGTATAGTGGTGGAGTTGTGATTAATTTATGTATTAACAGTTCAAAGTTGGTTTCAGGAATTCGTGACCATACGCGGGACTTCCGTTCTAGCTCAAACGTTGCATAAAATTAGCCGTAAGGGATCCGCAAGGCATGACCCCATTGACTAATACTCCCAAGGTGTTCTGCTAATAAAGTAACCCGTTAGGCTAGACTCGGATATATTGCTCGAATATGAGGTCGTTAAGTGCTTGAGGTTTATATTTAACAACGTATGTTGCTGTCAAGTAATTGATGCCCTGCTTGCTAACAATGTAGCGCATAGCCAGAGGCTAGAAACAATGCTCTACATCACCCTTCCATCTTCGCTCAAATCGCCTCATCTCTCAATTCCCCTCATTTGCCCACCCGCAAACAATTGCTTGAATGGTTAACCTTTATTACTTATTGGAGAGAAGACCTTGCTCGCGATCTCGTAATACCAGCGCTTGAGTCACTCAGTGAATCAAATAATGAATCCGGAGGCTGCTACGATTATTGGTTTAAATCTCTGGAAACCACTCTTTCCGGACGAGGTAAAATGGGGAGCCTAGTCGGAGCCAGTGAAGAGGTCAGACGGGGTGCAGGCAGTTCTCTCAATGAATACGCGGTATGTTGCATGTAATTGAAGAGTACCTTCCTACTCACCAGCATATACAGTTCGCGAACTTGCTCCTTATGAATGCTATTCTCGAAATGTTGGATGACTTTGACCTCCGCGTGCACCATAGAGCTCTGATGGAGTCGGCTGGTCTAAGGCGCATATTGGAAATCTGTTCGGATTTCTGCGTCTCAGGAATAGATGATCAACTGAAGAAAATTCAGTCTTTGTTCTCGGACGACGAGAAGCAACTGCGAGAACGCTTGGATCAAGGAGTTCTACAAGACCTCACAAATCCTCAGGACGTTTTCAATGCAATCCATGCGAAGACACGAGGCACAAAAGCTAGCAACTATTTCTTGTCCATGATGCAACATTTGCTCCTCATTCGAGAGGAAGGACAGCCCATGGTTCATTATTACCAACTTCTTGATTCAATCGTGACCGACGTGGTTTTGGACAAGAAACTTCCTGGTGCTGAGCAACGGATGGGTTATTCTGTCGAACGAATTATTGCACAGTTTAACGAAGCTGGACGCTACCAGAAGGCCGAGGATGAAGCAGCGGAAGCCCGCGCTGTAGCAGTGCGTCTCAAGCTGGAAAAGGAAGCTTTAGAAGATGAACTTTCAGGTGGTCTCGACGGATTAGCCGGAAGACTCAAGGCACAGATAACCAACTTGGAGGAAAGGTTAACGGTTTCAAGAGAAACAGCAACGAGATTTCAGGGCCAGCTGGAGTCCCAAAGAGCATCGTACGAGGAAAAGATCACGCAACTGGAAGCACAAATCATAGAATTATTCCGCATGTTGAAGGAAGTGGGTAAAGGAATGGAGACGGTTCTCGATGGAGCAGGCTCCATGGATCGTAAGGCCCTTGTAGAATGTTTGGAACGAACATTCCAGCGACATAAGACAATCAATAAACTAGAGGGCAAGGACTTCGCTTACGGGTCACAGCGTCGAAGAAGGAGAGCGAAACAGGAAAGCGGAGTTATTGAAGAGGATGTAGACCTTGACGCAACCCCTAGAAAGGAAAGTGTTAAGCGACCTCGAGAGGGAAAAGTCTCAGAAAAAAAGCCTGGGTTGGACGATAGTGGAAGGGTTTCGCAATTCATGGACGCAGACGAGGCCGATGCCAGAGAACAAGTTCAACAACAGATTGCAGCAGGAGTGAAACTTGTAGGTCAGAAGGATGACCTAGTTTCAGATTATGCTGATTGTTACCCCACTGCAGTATTCTCCTCAAATTAGTTCCATTTCTGGTTCCCGCAGCATCCGAGGTTCTCCACGTCGCACTGAACGCCCACCATTAGGTGATACATTTAAATTCAACAAGCTGCTGCCGCCTCCACCTGATGATTCCGTTGCATCCGCAGAATTAAGTCGCTCTACCTCCCCTGCCAATGACGACGAGAGCGAGTTTGGCCTCATACGCAAGGGTTTTTCCAGCGGGACAGAAGACACCGTTGTTACGTCCGTTGGTTCCAACATATCTATTTCCAATGCTTTATCCCCAAGTGCATCCGCTTTGCTGGCTAGCAAACACCCTTTATTGAAAAAGCTACACGATGGAGATCCTGGGAGTCAGACCTCGGGAGGCACTGGTCCAATCTCTCTGCCGTTGCCAAATTCGACAGCAGCCTTTCTGACATCGAATATTCCACCGGATTTAGATTCACCGTCAATGTCTCCACCTTCACCTTCACCTCCACCGCCACCGCCATCTCCACCTCCACCTCCCCCTCCCCCCCCCCCGCCCCCGCCCCCACCGCCACCTCCTCCAGGTTTCAACGCACCCACCTCAAGCACTCCACCACCGCCGCCACCACCGCCTCCCCCGCCTCCCCCTGGTGCAAAGTTCAAGATCCCAACTGTTTCGTCAGCAACACCTCTTCCTCCTCTCCCACCTGGTGTACCTTTCCATCCAAACTCAGGTCCTAACTCAGCTCGCACATCAATGCTTGGTTTCAACTTGATGGGTATGCGTAAAGAGCTGCCGTTCACTCCCAACATAAAGATGAAGCAACTTCAGTGGGACAAACTTCCTCAGCAACAAGTCAGCAAGACTTTGTGGAAAGAAGATGCACCTCAGAGAGAGCAAGAGATGCTGGAAAAGCTTCGCAAAGATGGTGTTTGGTCAGAAATGGAGGAAGACTTCAAGGCGAAGCAGTTGGTTATCAATCTCATGGGTTAGTTCATTTTGGCGGTCTTCAAATCCTACAGATCGACTTGACATGAATCCTGCAGCTCAACAAAAAAAGGCGGAACTCCGCAGCGTCTTGGATACACAGACTAAGAAAAGAGTTGGTTAGTCTTTTACAGACTGTTCGCTAATGAAACCTCTCACACGACGCACATAGAAATTCTCATCAAACGTGTTAAACTCCTTGAACCTGAAAAGATTGCTGAAAACATTTCTCGATTCGATCCTGAGATGTGTACGCAACTTTTCCTTAGCGAATTGCAACGCGTCCTACCTTCACCAGAACAAGTCAATTTGTTTTCACTTAGATAACCCCCTTTCATCAATTCTGATACGTTTGCGATAGGTCGGGAAATTAAATGTCTACAAAAATGCTGATGCTGCAGAATTAGCAACTTTGCATCCTGCCGATAGGCTTATGGTGCAGCTCATCAAGATCGACAGACTTGGTCCTCGAATCAATAGCATGCTATACAAGGTCACATTTGACGAGACATGGTCTTTATTAGATGAGGTATTTGGTATCTTTCTGGTCACACAATTCTGGAAGGAAAACTTTCAATAATTTGCAGGGGTCAAGGATACTCTCAGTGGCTGGACGCGATCTGCTTAATGCGAAGCATCTCAAAGAGTTATTGTCGGTAAGTGCCCTCCTTCCATAGGACCATAATCAGATAGTCAACATCATTGGTCAGTTAATTCTTCTTATCGGTAACTACATGAACGGTACTGGCATTAAGGGAGGTGCCTTCGGTTTCCGAATAAGTAGCATCAACAAGGTAAATTCGTTTTAATCACTTAACTGAATGCCAAGTAGAGACGTTATTTTCTAGCTAGTCGATACCAAGTCCGTCAACAACACAACATTGCTGCATTTTCTGGAGAGAACTGTTGCTAGACAGTTCCCAGAAATGGATGCATTCCTGAATGAATTAGAAAAACCCGCAGAAGCCTATAGAGGTAAAGACAATCCTTTTATCTTCGTTGAATTGGGATACTTATCGAAAATATGCTAGTTAACCTACAGGATATCCGCAAAGCTATGACAGGCTTGCGAGACGGTCTTGCCCACATTCGGCAAGAACTGGCCGACCATTCCTCTGATCTCGACGAAAACGATCACTATGTAAAGCAGATGATTTCATTCTATAAGAAAGCCAGCCGACAGCTAGTGGATCTGGAAGACGACGTGAAGAATGCGGAGTCAACTTTCGTGGATGTCATCAATCATTATGGAGAAGACGATAAAAATATGACTACATCAGAATTTTACGGCATCTTCAAGACATTTGTCACATCTTATAAGGTTATTTTTTCATCAATGCACTGTCCATAGAATATGACTAACCCCATGAATCCAGAAATGCAAGGCAGACAACCGGACTTGGGCAGAGGAGAAACTTGCAATGAAGAAACGCAAAAAAGCGTTTGAAGAAAGGGCAGCCCGCCTGAGAGAAGCCGCTGCGGCTGGAAAACTTGAAGATGACGGCGCGCTGGAGAGACTCATCGAAAGCCTCAACAATGGCACAATCACAGTGAAAGGGCGACATCGACATCGGCCAGCAGATCTAAACGCCCCTGTTCCCGACCCCAATGATTCGACTTTCAATGCAAAGGATATGTTGGCACAACTACAGACAGATGGATTTATTGTACCACCGTCGCCAACCGTTGCATCAATTCACCAACGCCGCCGCAGACGTTGGACTGAAAGAGGATTTGATGACGAGATGGAAGCTTTTGCCAGCGAAGTCTCAGAATTGCCTGAGGATTCCGATTCCGAAGTAGTGGACACCAGGTTTGAAGACGACGTAGATGAAACAGTGGACTCTGTGGAGGATATTGTATCTTACATGAATTATTAGCCCCTTTTATATTTAACTGTAATGTATATGTAATCTGAGCCTTGGCGGTGTATGTGTATGTAATAAACAAAATTCAAATGGTCTGCGTGCCCTTCAGTCTTTTATTTTCAACTTCCAACAAATTCTTGTCATGCACGCTCTTTCTATCGTTGCCACTATTATTCTCGCCCCTCTTGCGTTTGCACAGGATCCAACGCTGGGCTTACAGGCTATAAGGGCGCATTTCACTCAATCCGCTCTCGTTCCAGACTTATTTACCTCGTTCCAACCGTCAGCGTTAATCGCTCTCAACTTCGAAGGTGGTGTCTTTTCTATTTCGATATCTCGCCTAGTATAAATCCATAATTTTAGGCGTCGGTGACTTACAGCCTGGCCAGGCCTTGACCAAAGAACGTGAGTGGGTTGTCCTTTCGAACGGCGTTTTTGTCTTAAGTCCTACGTGTTACAGAGGCAGCTCCTGTTCCTAAGATTACGGTTACGCCTGGAAACTCCTCGGTGTCATTGACTGGAAACTATACCCTGGCTATGATTGATGCTGACATTGTTGGAGCTAAGCTTCCTGAGGGTCAGACTCGCCACTGGCTCGTTAACGGTGTCAAAGTCTCTGGTTCGCCTCTCTGTCACTCTTATTTTTCTCTGCATCTTAGTATGATCATCAGGATCAACCATCTCTAACTCGACCGCTGTTGGCGTTACTAGCTATGCTGGTCCTTGGCCCGCCGCGGGCAGTGGACCTCATCGGTATGTGCACGAGTCCATCAGGTTCTGCCTTCATTAAGCTGGTCGCCTAGTTACGTTGTGGTCTTATACGATCAACCAGCATCATTCCAGCCTCCTACTGACCTCTCGAGCCCTGGCGCGCCTGTCGCTGCCTTCGTCTGGTCAAATTATGTTTCCGTGAGTGACCTTGAAATCTCCCAAGCTACAATCTAAAGTTCAACACCCCTTTTTCTCAGACTAGCGGCCTTGGGCCCCTCGTCGCGGTCAGACTTCAAATTTTATTTTATTTTATTTTATTAATAGGCTGATGTCATACATAACGCAGGCGACCTACTTCACAGTTCAAGAAGGCACCTCTACCGTCTCTGTCTCTCCTACTTCGGCTGTAGTTACTTCGACTCTTCCTGCATACTCAGCTTCTAGATCCGGAAGTGCTAGCACGACAGCCAAAACCTCGGTGAACACGGGTGGTACAACAGGTGGTGCAGTTGCGTTGTCTGCCGATGGGTTCATTTTCACTTTTACTATTGCCTTTTCCATTCTTTCCGCCATTTTGTAGGACATTTTGTAGGACGTTTTATACATTAACTACATCCATTCGTTGTTACTCCGCGTTCGTTCTTAAACGATTGTAATAGGCAACAAGGACATTTTATTCAAAAGTAACATTCAGATTCGAATCACCCAAGTAAATAACAAGTTTACAAAATCCGCAAGAGGTAATTTAGTTACCGTAACGCTCTCGAGCCTGTCATCCTTTTCAATTCTGAGACTATTAAGGTGATGAACTGCTTACTGCGTCTTGCACCATATGCAAATAATTAGAGAAACCCTCCGCATACTTTCCGATGTCCTTCCCTTTGCTAGCCCCCAACCCAGCTCCTGGTGCATAGACTGCTGTTTCACTGACCACCACATTAGAGCTTATGTCACCATGTATTAAGTCGAACACTAACATTGGGTTGACACGACCCTCTCCCTCAGAGCCAAGTCCTGTCCCTTCCTTCCAACCCATCATCTTCAAAAGCTTGTTACCCACATTGTCCTTATCATTCGCAGGGTTGACTGGGGCTGCTGGTGGTGTCGAGGAAGCCGGATGTGGAGTTACCTCAACGTGCTTCCGCTTCACGGTGCCATGGGTAACATCTTTCTCAGGCAATGGCGCATCAGGTTGATTAAACAAAGTTCGGCGTTCAGAAGCACGGTCGCGGTACTTGGGTACCTCGGGATTTGCAGCTTTTCTAGATGCAATTTTTTGTCGCGCAACATCTCTCAAATTCGGGTCTTTGAAATTTTTCTTGATGGATGATATGTTAGTTGGTGGGAGAATTGGACGAACCAAAATACGAACTTTATGAAGATCTGAATCTTTATTGTGCCGTTTCAATTGATCTAGATTTTTAAATTGCCTTGCACAAAGCAAGCACATAAGGGCCGAGACATCCGAGAACTCAAACTCCCCTTCTGGGCCTGGAGATGCTTCGCGAGATGAAGTGACTGCGTTTGTCGTTACAGATGCCACTGTGGGTACAGCCTATAACGACTCACTAAGGAACGGTGTAATGGACAGCAACAGATACTTACCAAGTGTTCCGATATACTAGAATTAACATGAGACAACTCTTCTTGCACTTGATTCCACTTATTGATATTGTGGACCGTCTAGCCAACATCAGTCAAAAATGAATCACAGAAATGTCAAATACACATACTTTTTTGCTCGAAATGAGAGGAGCAACTTTCTTTACGACCAGGGCTATGACTCATTAAGCCAGAGGAAGCAGAAAATATCATGCCAAGACATACGCTTATTGGGATCAGCTGGTGTTTCGTCTGACGCTTCCTCGAGGGCCGAGTCATCAAAACCCAAGACTGGAACTTTGGAAGGACCTGACGTTACAGCTGCTGCATACGTGGTGAGTTATCGTTATCAGTGAACGTTTAAAGTCCATACTTGACGCAAGCTTCGTCGGTGCTTTGCTGAGGCTCAGAGTAACTGGCTTATCCGAAACGGGCAGTGTGGATGGTTGAACAGGCAATGCCTTGACCTGGCCTTCAGACTCATCTACAAAGATTGTCACTTATGAAATCAAACTATGCAACCTACAGAAGCATACGTTTCGTTTTTTTCTTTTCTTTTTTCTCTTTGTTGTGTGCAGATGAAGATCCAGATGGCGCAGGTTCATCGACTTTGAACTCGAGGACAGCAACTGTAGATGATTCATCCCAATATCTCACCCATTGTCCTTCGACTCCCCCAAGAGCCATGGTCGACATAAGACACGCTTCGTCACGTTGGAGAAAATCCGTGACAAGTTGAAAGGAATAGGGGTGTGCAAACGATGCGGCCACTGGACGATCGGATATTCGAAAACCAGAAGGATGAATCTGAGCAGACATCGTGGCTCCCAAAACTTCTGCTGCGGACTAAAACAATTTGAGACTTCATGAAAAGGAACTTCAAGCGCGCATTTTTACCTGTACATCGACAAACTCCACAAATGCAAAGCCAAAGCTTGCCATGGTGACCTTGTCCTTGATGAGAATTATCCGTCTCATGCCCTTCGCTCCCTTTTTGTCAAGACCTGAAGATGAAAGCATGGCTTGATAAATGGCTTGAGGACCTGACAATGAATCTAAGCCACGGAATAGGAGAACAGCTGCTTGGGTATTGCCGATATCACGAGTTCCGTCATTCATATTTCCCCTTGTCATTCGTCCTCGGTCGTGGGGCGTGGCACTCTGGGAATAATCGATTTTGACTCTTCGCCCATTATGCGGAGCACCAGTTTCAAGGGCCTTGTAAAAAATAGCCTTTGCGGAAGCGCCATGCGAAGCCGGGGGAGGCATTTGAATGAACGGGAAGCGGGGATCCACAAAAGCGCGTGCGTGTTCAACGGTTGGAAATTGCGCAAAGCCGAAGCCTTTCGAAGAACCTTAGAAATCCAATGGCATAGGGGACGTCAATGCAACTCCATAAACAGATACAAAGGTGCAAGTGCCTGATGATCTCTCGCGAATTATCGTCACAGTCTCCACACTGCAGCCATTGGGAGTAAGGTATGCCTGAAGCTGGGTAGGAAGGCACTTCAGTTTCGGATATAACACAAGTCAATAACATGGGAGTCGACAGACATCAGCCTCTGTGAAGTCTGGGTCTAGCCCAAGAAAAATAACGTGAGGACTCGGCTCAGAAGGTACAAGGCGCTTCTTGCCAAATCCGCCTGCACCTCCACGGGAACGATCTTCTTGACCATAATCTTGTGACACGTCATATTGTCGGTTAGACAAATCCCCATGGTCTTCATTACCACGAGAAGTGTCGTAGCCCTTGAAACAGATATGAGTCTGCATGTCAGTATTAAGAGACGCCACGTTACCCCGTTGTTGAATTTGCGTCTCTTGCCATCACCAGAATATTTGTCGTCATGGTCTCCGACCGCTCTGTCGTCCTTGCCAGACCAAGCATATCCGTCATTCCAAGAGTCTTTTCCTCTGTCCCACTCGCGGTTGTAAGCCATGGAGGGATGATGGAAGGTAAAGTGAAAGAGAGTACCAAACATGAGACAAACAAACTCACCAATTCTTGACTGCAAACATTCACCACACCAGATATGGGACATGGTGAGCCTGTCCAAGTTTTTCATCACTGAAAGCAATATGTTTATACAATACACTCATAGGACCCGTGAAGGTACGATCTAGTTGAACTGATTAGCTGAGTCTCATCCATAAAACAGATTGACCCCGCTATTGAGCGGTTCAATACCTGGGTGATTTAATTTTCCATTTATTCAATGGTTTATACTCCGTTCATTAACCAGCATCGCCACTTCAGCGTGAAACTGCGTATCTGCGTTTCCGTTGGACAAATAGGACCGTTCGTACAACAGTTCTAGGTTTCGTCGTCTTTCCTGCAATTGTGTACTACTTGGCAGACAAGTATTATGTGCGTCATTTCTGCCCGTTCTGCCTTTTACCCCCTCCTAATTTGATCATAAAGCTGCATTGGGACTTCACTGCAAAGCGGAAGGGTGAATCTTTATCAACCCGTCCACCTAATACGAAGTAGACACAATATAGGGTTCAACGCAGTCACGCATAGAGAACCTGCATCCTATATTCTTTTGCAAAGTTCTATTGCGGCTTTACATCCTGCTCCAATAACACTGCTCAGTAACGCATGCGCAGGTGCACGTTGTGCATCATTGTCCACGGCAATGTCTAGATGTTCAAGCTCGTCGTCTCTGAACTCCCGGATGACATCTCTCAGCAAGGGAAGACTTGGGTGATTAGACGAGAAAGAACCCAAATCTTTGAGTTGACTAGACACATTGTTTTTTAGTCGTAATCCAGAATGAAACCCGGGGGGAAACACCCAACTCGTTGTAATGTTCGCCAATCACAGTTTCTACGGCCTCCGTGCATGCCATGGCGGCTTCCCGACCCATGAGAGCAGTAGTAGCACCTAATGCAAACCCCGCCACTTTTGCGACGTCCGACAGAATCGTTGGCCTGACATTATGCTGCACTTGCAGTTTGTCCATGACAAAGAGATGTTTCTTTTCTTGGTCCCACATGTCCTTATAACTTATGAAATGCAAAAGAAAAAAATTGTTCAAGTCAAAGTACCTGGAGAATAGTGCCCAATTTACGGTCATGGCCCAAGATGGCCATCTGTCCTCTATAGATATAATTTGCCGCAATCTCGCCTGCCTGGTCAATTCGCAGAGCACTGTCTAGAATATTCCTTTCTGATGGCTTGAGGTCGGGGGGAGTAGAATTGACTGCAAGGTCGTCACTTCTCGACACATCCGTATACGCTTTTGAAGGCAGCTGCTGAGCGGTCCTTGTGAACGTTCGCGTTAATGGCCAAGAAAATACTGCCAACCTCAACAACATTGCACAAGTGATAAAGAATCTTCTTTAGGACAAACTAGAACAAATATCACGCTTGAATCTGTACCTCATACAAATTGCAACCTATTCTTGGGTCCTAATCAATCCCTCGAAGATGGTGGCTCTCTCACTGTATCCGAACTTGTACTTCTCAGAATACCTGTTGCAGCGGGTTCGCAGCTCTTGGAGGCGAGCACGACTGCAGGGACCGCCCAACCGCAGCGTAGCCATGACGCCTTCGTTCGTTCTATAGCGCCTCACCCTCTTGGACTCACCATTGAAGAATATCCTGTCGTTTCATTCACTCATGAAGGCGGGGCCGTCAACGGTTACAATGCCGCGAATGAAACCTTG
>QDKV01005097.1_pt1 | contig 26974 bp, 35 predicted proteins | sample 1861101 | NCBI WGS metagenome assembly QDKV01 (sample SAMN04275158, study PRJNA302643) | Fungus metagenome, whole genome shotgun sequencing project. | isolation source: fruitbody | host: Mallocybe terrigena | place: Sweden | collected 2013 | reverse complement strand
TGCACTGCAGATTTTTGGCGTGGTGAGAGAGGTGATGAATTTCCATAGTCAGACGTTTGGGATTGTGATGGGTGGGGCAAACAGGAGGGCAGAGGAGGAGAAGTTGGTTAAGGGGGTGAATTTGTTGGTTGCTACTCCTGGAAGGTTGTGGGATCATCTAAGGGTGAGCTCGCATTTAAATCCTCCCCCCTCCCTTATTTTTTTTTTGAATCGTTTGGAAAGGATACGAAGGGGTTTGTAAGACGGAATCTCAAAGCCCTTATCATTGACGAAGCAGATCGAATATTAGAAATTGGATTTGAGCAGCAGATGCGCGATATCATTGCCATGCTTCCAAAAGGTGTGTACTCTATCATTCACCCTCAAACTCCCTCTTGACTTCTCTGCTTCTTAGAGGAACGCCAAACGATGCTCTTTTCTGCAACCCAAACCACCAAAGTGACAGATCTAGCACGAATCTCTCTAAGATCAGGTCCCGTCCTTATCGACGTAGACAAAGAAGAATTAACATCTACGGTCTCGACACTCTCGCAAGGCTATGTCGTCTGTCCTCCTGAACATCGCTTCTTACTCCTCTTCACCTTCCTTAAAAAAAATGTGAAGAAAAAAGTCGTCGTGTTCTTCTCCAGTTGTAATTCGGTAAAATACCACTCGGAGTTGTTAAACTACATCGACGTTCCCGTATTGGACCTTCACGTACGGCTTTTATTTTTTTATCTCTCAATATTTCTTTTCACGCTTACGATGCAGGGCAAACAAAAACAACAAAAACGAACGAATACCTTCTTCGAATTCGTCAATGCCAAAGCCGGTATTCTCCTCTGCACAGACGTAGCAGCACGGGGTCTCGATATTCCGCGGGTGGACTACATTGTGCAATATGATCCCCCAGACGACCCACGAGATTATATTCACCGTGTGGGGCGAACTGCGCGGGCGGGTAAAGTGGGCAAGAGTTTGTTGTTTTTACTGCAGAGTGAGCTAGGGTTCTTGAGGTATTTAAAAGAAGCCAAAGTACCATTGAATGAGTTTGTGTTCCCGGTGGATAGGATTGAGAATGTACAGACTCAGGTGTGTGTTTCCCTATTTTTGAAGGAAGAAATTGAATGAAACCGTCGGTTTGTAGTTGGAGAATCTGCTACAAAAGAACTACCACCTCTATCGTTCGGCAACAATGGGTTACAGGGCTTACTTGCAGTCGTATGCGTCGTATCAACTGAAAAATATTTTTGACGTGAACGCGTTGGATCTGAACAAGGTGGCAAAATCATTTGGGTTCAAGGTGCCACCGAGGGTGAACTTGGCAATTGGGCCTGGAAAAGGACAATCTGCGAGAGTAGGTGAAAAGCGGAGGAGAGAAGAGAGCGGAGAGAGGAGGGAGAGGGGGAAGAGGAAGGGAAGAGTGAATTAGAGGAAAGGGGAGAAGATGGAACAAATAAAAGGAGTTGGCGAAGAGGCGATGGATCGGTGAGAGGACCAATGAGAGGGAGACAAGAGAAGATGAAAAGATTAGAGACGCTGGGAACGAAGGCAGTGGAGAAGGAAAAGTTTCGCAAGTCGAAGGAGATGAAGGCGCTGGGCAGTAATTGGAGTAGATAAGATAATTCGTTTTGTATGTATCTGCCAGAGGTATGATAATGAATATTTTTGAAAGGAAGAAGATGAAGCACAAACTGTCTGTCAGAGACAAATAGTTTGTGTTGTGCGAAGGTCACTGGCAGCGGTTTCGGCAATTTGCCAAAATAGAAATCACGTGAAAATCTTCCAAACGGAGATGAGTGCAAAATGAGTTGGCACTGCAAAGGAAATTTGCTGGAAGAAACACACGCTGCCAGAAGACCAGAGCGCTTTGGAGACCGGTTGAACTGACCGAGATGGATGCCGAGTGGCTATACCAAAAGGAGTGAAGCTCACAACTGGCAAGCAGGGATCCAGATTCGGCAGTGGAGACCAAGCTGACTACTCCAACAGAGATGCACTCCGCACAGGAATGAATGAACATGCTCAGTGTATTGATGCAATCTAACTATGCTATGACAGAAAACCTAATAGTACAGGAGACAATTTGCAGGATAACAGTGTAACAGTTTGGTGCGATGCAGAAAGACGAAGGAGAATACTATAGCAATAAGGACAGATAATTAAAGAGGAACCGGATGCTGCATGTGTGTCGGTGTAGAAGAGGGACCTGACAAAGCGGTAAGGGGAATGTTCTGAGCAGTGCGAAAGGACTCGAAAATGCCAGCTAATACCGAGAGGTGGGAAGAAGTGTAAGCCCTTGAAGTACATAGTGGGATGATCTCCTCCATGCGGCGCCAGTAGAGGAGAAAGGCCAAAGAGGTCCAACCTCCAGTGGCTGCAACAACCTCGGGAGGGACGCCCGATAGAAGAAGAATGACCGCGCCTCCAATACGAAAGCTGTGACCAGAAACATGGTCTAGAGAGGTGTCTGCCCAGATACGGGTGACCAAAGTCAGGAAGGTATCACGGTACATGTTGACCCAGCCATCATCACCAAGAGCGCGGTATGCGAAAAGTGATGCAGAAGCTGGGATGTTCATATTCACATCGAGGTGATTACGGAATGCTCGTACTGGACAGAGAGCGTCATCTCGAGAGGTCAGGATAATGGAAGCTCCCTCCTGCTTTGTCGTCTTCGTCCAAGGGATGCGGATACCAACCGATGAACTACCATTAGAGAGGTTCTTGAATGCAATGGCGGTTCCACGAAGGACATTGTAACGAGGGTCAAAAGAGGAGCGGGACTTGACCGTAGTCTCTCCTAGGCGACGACAGCCGAAAAAAGTGACAAGAGCGACAGCCCAGGCAGCAGCGTGAAGTGGAGATGAGAGATCGAGATGAGTCCTGAGAATATGCAGATGGTCCAAGGAAACCGGTGCACGCAGGGGGCGACGGAATATGGAACCTTCCTTGTTGGCCGTGATGCGAGCTTGGTGAACCCACTCGTGATCACCGTGCCATTGAGCCTGGTGGTAGATATGCCAGCTGCGGATACCAGCCAACCAAGCGCGGACAGTGTTTCCGGCATACAAACCCCGGCACTGGGCAACAAAAGAGGCCAGAAGGGTGGGAGATGCAGGCATCCTGGCATCGTCCGAAATATCCCATGAGTCGCAAAATTGGTTGAACCGTAAAATGCCGGCCGCGTAAGTTGACCGTGTACTTGGCGCTAATGAGTCAAGAACCACCCGGAAAGCGGAGTCTACGAGGGTAGGTGAAAGTGATGATTCAAGGAGTCGCCGCTGATTGACAGCGAAGGGGGAGGACCAGGAAGATAGGCGGTTGACAGCAGATACGGGAGGGCGGAAAGGGCTGGGTGCGACAAGATTGGTCGTACGAGAGGAAGGAGTAATTAAAGAGGAAGAGGAAATATTAATAGAGCGGTCTAAAGCAGCATTGAAACGTGAGTCATAAACCGAAGAATTACAAGTTATTTGAGGAGCAGAAGATGCAGCAAATGGTGAGACCGAGAAATGATGAGTACTGTGCAAATTTAAAGGTGTGTGAGCAGCCAAAAAGCGTCTGTATGGTTCTGAATGCGAAACTGGTGGTGATACATTTGAAGAATGTGATGATGCAGTTGGTAAAGTCATGGTCTTATGAGAATGAGGCAGAACAGGCGAATAAAAACGAGAAAATGCGTGAGACTTTGGAGGAGAGACGGTGCGCGGAGAGAGTTGAATCTCATCCGTCCTACTCCCGGCACCCATGACCGTGTTAAAAGAGAAACTAACAGGCATGGAGAAAGTTACCATGAAGCTCATCAGGGAGCTTGAAAGGCTTAACCAGCCTTAAGCGTAATGGATCACTCTCTCCGCGCGAGAGAGGATCAGCAGGGTTGTCCTTGGTGGAGACGTAAATGAGGATTGGTGTGATAAACCGAGGGATGAGGATAGCGTAGATCCGACAAATGGACTCGTTAATATAAATGTTAGGGCTGCGGCCTTTATGCATGGAGCCAATTGTGCCCTGGTTGTCGGAGTGAATGATAACCGAACAGTCTCTGAAATCCTTAACTTCCAGAATGTGAGCTATGAACTCGATAGCCAGAGTCTCGAGCCAGCAGATGTCCCTGCCAGGAATCTTCCAGGATGGGGACAGTTGCCAGGCCATCCATTCCCCACCGAAAATAATTCCAATGCCCCAAGATGTGCTAGCATCCGCGAAAATGCCTAGATCAAGTGACGGACCACGAGGAGTAAGTTGACGGAAGAACGAGATGTTCTTGAGATATTGTGACCACCACTTGAGATCAGAAATCATCGAACGCGGCGGAAAACGAGAAATGAATGTGTTTCCATGAAAACTCGCTGCGAAGTTGGAGAGCGACGGGAGACGAGAGCGGCCCTCTACGTAAATGAACGAGATGTAACATAATGAGCCGTGTATCCTTTCAACATCACGAAGTTGGCATTGACGACGTTCGAAAGCATTTACAAAGTCGTCCACCCGGCGAAGGAACTTCAACTGCTTATTCTCAGGAAGAGAGACCCTGTGCTGGTCTATGTCCCACAACATACCGATGAAGGTGAATGTGCTCGAAAAATGGAGAGTACCTTTTTCGGGATGCCATGGGACACCGAGGGACTGAATACGTCGCAGTGCCTCTTCTCGGTCATAAGCGTATGAAAATGCCCCATCGCGGAATGGTCCGCCCGTAAGAGGGTAACGGAAGATGTTGAGATCATCTTCGTATTTCAATATGGGCTTGATGCCCTCAGCCATCCATATATCAACCGCTGCATTCGCGATCATGCCAGCATTGCTACTTGCACATGCAGCCCCAAAAGGATGACAATGGTCAATGAAGAAGTCGCCCGGCTGACCTTGAACAACAAGCCAGGGCTTGTGATCTGGTGCTACCGGGCAAGTACGGTGGAACTTCTCGATATCAAGGGTACATGCATGAGTTCCGGGAGGAGCAACTGCAATCTGATAAACAAATGAATGATAAGAATATGTCATCATACCAAGATGAGACAAAGTGGCAAAATGCCAAAAAGACGGATGAGGGAGGAACCTCAGTGGGGAAGGACCCCAGGTGGCATAAATGACCACAAGGAAGAAGGCCTGTAAAGAGAGGATGAACCTCATGGCCATACAGCGACTAGCACTGAAAAGAAGAAGAACGAGGGAGGAACCTCAGAAGGGGAGGACCCCAAAGCGGCATAGATGACCACAAAGGATAAAAGAACTTACGATGTCAGCGACACGGGAAGCCGTATCAAAACGAGTGGGAAAATCCTCTTTAGAAATGAACGAATTCATCGATGTGATACTTTTGGTAGCTTTCGAGAGGTGACGGCAGATGCGAATCTTGTCCGGCTCTCCTGGACCCTGAGGCTGTACCGATACAATGAACGGCGATGACTGGAAGGGGCCGCGAAGAATTTTTTCAATGTCCGATGAGGAGAAGGGCCCGGACATTCTGCCAGCAGCGAGTTCTGTCGAGAGATATTTTTCGATATCAGCGGGGTAGTCTGAGACTGATGGGTGATGTGGAATGATGTTCGTCGACGTAAGATTAGGGTGATCACCGAGAGGAAAGCCATGACGAAGATTATGCGTTAGGCTAGGATATAATTGGATATTATGTTTCTTGAGAAAGAATTCAAAAGCATCGGGATTGTAAGGAGTGACAACACGTTCAAAGGTGTGGGGCTGAATGTGGGAGTTGGGGTCAAAAGCTGGCCGGTGTATTAATGTAAACGAAGGATAAGAGAGTTGTGGAGGTAGAGATGTGTTGAGGAAAACCTCAATTGTGTTGGCGGCAGGTCCAGGAGAGGGCGTGGTGAGACTTGTCTCCGCAGAACGAGCAGACATGAACCCGGTTCTGGGGAGAGTGCTTTTGGGGACCTGAGCAAGCGGAGCGGCCGCTGATGTTGAAACGGATACAGATTTCTTGTCCGTCCGGGCTGCGGAGCTTACCATCTGTGTCAACTTTTGCCCAGAGAGACTTTCCGTCTGTGAATTTTGTCTTCTCCCTAGGGTGGTACGGGAGGAGATGATCCTTGTCGGCACAGAGTATGCAGGAACCAGAGGCCGACAATGACCTGGGTCCTGCCTCTGGAAAGGGACGCTGAATGGATCGCGAGGAAAGCGAGCTAGGTGTGCTGGAGAACGCACGGAATCTCGACTCAAATTGAGAGAGGAGTTTGGACTCACGTTTCGCGAAGTCCTCCCTTTGCATAGCATTATTCTTTGCCATGGCATATTTAAGTTTGTAATGCTCAGGATCATACGCGAAATTATGTCTCCGCCTCTCCTGTCGCAGTTCAAACTCCATGTGCTTCCAATCGTCGTAGTACCTTTCCGCGTCTGGCTGGTTTTCGAAGAACGCGAAATGTTTGCGCCAGGTGTCGGTCCATGACAGAGCAACCCTCGGTATGTTGAGGTCGTTGGTGCAGAGCGCGTCTTTGTCCCGAAGTGCCTGGAAGTGTAACATCTGATATGCAGCCTCCATGAATTGCCCATAGTTGAGAGATAACTCGCCTCCGAGAGTCTGAGCCAATTTATCAACGTCAATGATGGTGCAACTCTTCGCATCTCCGCCGTGGATTTTACGGGTAGGGAGAAGGGCCGTGTAGTCAAGGATGTACTGAAGTGATTGGTGCGTGAAAAATGAAAGCGGAAACGCAACCTTGTCTTCCGTGGTGAACATAATCTCCGGAAAATTTGTTTCGATCGGGTGATCAGCACAGCGTGAAACCAAAACTGCACCGGACATGGTACGCCGCTTTAAATCGCGCGCCTCGTCTGCATCTGTAGCGTCAATGTTTTCTGCATCTCGTTTCCTCTTATCCCTATCACTGATCCTGAGAGCCGAGAGTTTCTGAAGAATATAAAAGGGTGCTTCTTTCTGCACTACGTCAGTGAAATTAGGCGTTGCGAGAAGTGATATCTCAGTAGAATCGACCGTGATAAAGGAGGCAGCCTCAGATCCTGTATCGGGGAAAGCGACGGGATCGAGAGCATTGTCTAGAGTTTTCTTGATCCTCTTGTCGTTATCGCTTTCGATTTCTCTATTTTTTCGGAGTCTGGCAAGGAGGGGTAGGGATTTTAGGAGTCTCGAAAAAGCGTCGTTGATGTGCGTCTTTCGATTGGGAGGAATAGCCTGAACTACCTCTGGCTGTTGAGCTTGAAGAGCACCAGCAGCGTTCGGAGTATTGTCAGGAGTCAAGAGTTCAACCATAGAGAGAGAAAAAAGGAGGGCCGAAATGCAGAATGAGCCTTGCTAGGGATTTGACGCGTTAACGCAGCGAGGACTTGAAAAGAAGGCGAAGAAATTTTACAGATTTGTTGATATATTTGTACGTGTATGTATACTTGTGGCGCACTGCTCATCTTATCCTATGATGAGCCGTCCCTGCGGGCCGCCTCATCTCGGAATAGCCTTTGAGGTACTTTATGTGACCATTTGTAGACCTCAATGTCACTTGCTTCGTGACGTAAATGAGCTGAGGATCACGTGTTCTTCGTAAGTTACGCCACGTTTGGTTTGCACTCCATCCACGACATCGTCAGAGTCGTGACTACGGCGCAGTTCCGCCTTTTCTATTTGCTACTTTTAAACGACATTCTCCTCTCTAGACGAAAAAAAAAGTTTGTATTGTTATCTTGTGGCTATCTCATCTTTAATACTAACACGTACACCTACTCCTGAACAAATTACAGACTTTTCGCCACACGCACGCCACATGGCTTCCCCACCAAGTTACCAGGTGGGTATTCCAGAATATCAACATAGGGATCGACTTTGCTCATTTGTTCTTGCGTATCGGGTTCTCCTTTAGCACTACATCTGGGCTTCAGGCCATTTTCTTCTCCTTCTCGCCTCGCTGAGATATGTGATCGCAGCTTTGACATTCAAGTATGCCTCTTTGTTTTGGTACAAAGGTGCGGAATTTCTTAATTATAAATCGGCACCTGCTGCTGGACACTGCTGGAAGAGAGTTCATCCCTGCAATTTTTTTCTCCATTTTCCCTCCGCGTGAGTGTGTGAACTGATTTGATTTTTTTAACCCTCGCTTGCAGCGAGCTACACCGGTGCGCTTGTCAGTTATGCCATTGTCTGCAAGTACGTTCTCTCAAGTTCTAGCTTTTCTTTCAATCATCCTGATTTTATTCCTATAGTAAAGCCTTGGGTGTACGTCTTCATTGTCTGCTTCGTCTAATAATATAATATAAAATCGTCGTACAAACAGGCTCCTCAACCTAATCTCGCGTATGCAAGGCGTGCGTTACTCGATGAAGTATGTCTTCCTTCATCTGCAATGAAAACAACGCATTCCTAATTTTCTTGATAGAACGTCCAATACTTCCTCCTTGCCATGTTCTGGTTTACTTCCAAACCTATAACTTGTAAGTGTTTTATATATATATCAGACTCATTCTAATCTATAAACCCTGGAACAGTTACTCTCCTCCCTTACATGGTTTTCTCGCTTTTCCACGCGCTCACGTTCACACGCACGACACTCATCAGCCAGTTTCTCCCACCCGGTCCGCCCTCGTCTACCGGAGGTGCCCCAACTCCTCATCCTCTTGCAAAGAAACTTCAAGCTTGGGTTAAATGTCTGTCGTTGCAATTCCTCCCACTTTATTGTAATCTACTGACATATTCTTTCTCCCTTAATACACAGCTAACTATGACCCTGCAATGAAACTGGTTGCTTATGCCGAACTCGTCATCTTTCTGCGCGTCCTCCTTGGTGCCATCACCTTCCGAAACTCACTTTTGTCTCCGATCTTGTTCGCGCACTTTTTGAGGCAGCGATACTACCAGTCGGCCTTTACTCGGGATGCGGTGGCTGACACCGTTACGAGATTGGACGCGTTGGTAAAGAGACCTGGCAACCCGCCTGTGGTGGGGACGGTGTGGGAGAAGGCTCGTGAGATTGTGAGGAGGTGGGCTGGAGTGGTGATCGTGCCGAATGAAGGACAGCAGCAATAGGAAGTACAACTGGCTTTTTTGGGGAAGAAGAGTAGAGGGTTGATTTGGACTTGTTCTCTGTGTGTAGGTTTTTTTTTAACAAATAACACGGCTTCAGGTTTTTATTTTATACGTTGCATGTCCTTCGAACGACATCATTGAAATCTGAATGCCTTTGCTACTCCTAACTCTTCCAAGTTGTAGGCTTAAGCATTGGTACTTTTATAAGTTTTCCTGGAATATTTCGGACCGACGTTTTGAGTCGTCCGCATTTTGTGGAGCTGGCCTAATAGTGACGATTATGGTGGCGTCGAAACAAATTGGAGTAGATATATATTAAGATTTCATTCACCAAATATCCTTCTTCACTACTCCAAGAGGTTCTCCATCCGCTTATACAAGCGATAACCATGTCACCTTCGATATCGGGCTCGGTCGGCTCTTTCGTTCTATCCCTCGTGGGCACCTTCGTCCACCTGTTCAACTCCATACTCGCTGTCTTCCAAGCCATATTCGCTCTAGGAATGGATGTCGTACAAAGTGCCCTGAGAGTTGTAAAACACCTCGTGATGATGGTCGGAGAAGTGTCCCAAGGTGTCTTGGGGTTCATTACTGGTACGATCTCTCGTGTTGTCAGATATCATCGTATGCCATGCTAAGCATATATAGGCAATTTTGTGGCGATAGTGCTGATTGTAGGTGCATACTATGCGTATACGCAGTACTATGCTAAGGGGGATAGGAAACGGAGGGGGAACCGGGGAGGGTGGGTGCCCGGGAGTTTGAAAGGAGGATAGAAGAACCTTTGCTTAGGATAAGAACAAACTTGCAGCGTTAAACGTTAAGCTTTTACGTTAAAAACTGCTTGGCTGTAGTAAAGTGTCATCATGAATACATTTTGAAAACCATACTTGTACTATAGGTTTGTGAGATGACTCCATGGTCGCCGGCCCGGGTACTCACTAATGACTACCAAAAAGGGAACTTTAGTAGAGATTGACCTAAGACACAGACAACAAAATACAGCTCCTGAGAATTGTAGAGGCTCGCTATCTCTACATATCCATGTCTTAACCTCTTTGAAAATGTTCAGTTCTTACCGTCAAAATAATAATCCGAGCACTACTAAAGTTACCCTTTTTGGTAGTCATGTGACGTAAGTGGATTACCTACCTTATGAAGAAATTACTTACCTCTCTACAGACTACAGTACCTAACCCCCCCCTTCCTCAATTTCGACGTGAAGAGGAGGGCCGACACCCTCTTTCCATATTGATGGCGTTTGGCCGACACCCTCTTCACCACATCAATACTGTTTCTCAACGTGACGGAGTTCTCCCTTGCACGAAATTGTGAGGGTAATTTTCTGTATTTAATTATAATCCATAACCCGTAAGTGCTTCTGCATCTTCGAGGAAGTGATGGTAATTATGTTTGAATTATTTAACCAAATAAATCTGATCATGCCGGATGATATGAGTATTTAATTTTTCTAAAGTAAGGATTATCTCAGACAAGCGAGTATCCAGTAAAGTAATGTGCATCGATCCACAAATATTCTGCAGCAGATATCAGAGACGAAAGACCTGATATTCATAGACATACGCCAAAAGGTGTCGTCAGACACCAGTTGCGAGCTTTGCCAGCGAATCAGCCATCTTATTGTATGCCCTTGGAACGTGCCAAAAACCAACTTCGATATGGTCCTGCTCCAAGCTCGTGACACATTCGTCCAGTGCCATGAATAAATCAAGATTTGTAGGTTGTTTGCCACCTGACGTACGCCAACCTCTGCTCTATAAACGATCCGTTTGTTAGTGTATGAGTTTAAAGGACAAAGCTGAAAGATAGACGTACGCGCCACACCGGAAACCACTCAGTGATGCCTTTCGTAACATACTCTGAATCGGTGACAACGATATATTCAGAGGGATCCTTTGCCTTGTGGCGTCTGGCCAACTTTTCGTGGTCTCCTTCAGCCGAGCTGAGTTGGTGAAGTTTCTTCAGGCCTTCAATCGCCGCCAGGAGTTCTGCACGTTGATTAGTTCGGGGACCGCGATGGTCAATGGCATCGTCCACAGGAATACTCCAAGAATACTCATCACCACCCATGCTAATTCCCAATCCAGCCTTAGCATAGACCTTGCCATTGTTAGAACATGCACCATCTGTAAAGACCAGTCGAAAGTGGTGGCAGCAGTCATGTTGGCAACAAGCAGCAAAGAATCTACCGCAAAAAGAGCATTCGACGATGAGACGGTCGAGAGGATGAGTCGTGAGCGTCGGGCAAAAAGTAAATTTGCGTTGTTCAATGTTCAAAGATTTCCCCATTCTGGTTGACTTTTAAGGATGCCCACCTTAAGTACTAAAAGTTTATCAATCTCGGACCTGACAGTCGGACTTTGAAACACGTTTATAACTCCAATTGGCTATTCAGGATACAACCTAAATAGATGATCTGATAACTGCGTCAGTATATGTACAACTATGGCACCCAGGAGTGTATAGGTGGTAGTAAGTAACTATTGGCTATATACTGAGATATTGTGCCAATGCGATCAGTGGCATCAATACACTATAAAGTCAACAGTTATGTCAATGATTGAGGTGACTGCGATTCGGGGGATAACGTGTAATATCGGGGCTTTTCTGACAATGACCCTGTTGTTGTTCGTATCCAAGCGAAGCAAATTATGCATACAAGTGCATGACGCTAAGTAACCTCCATATACTTAGTAGTTTTGAATATTACCCATACCTCCCTGTGCCGTACGTAAATCTCTGAATAGTAAGTGCTCCTGCATCTTCGAGAAATGTCATGATCTAGGAAGCAATGGTAATCATTTTTCAAAAACAAGAATTCAACCAAATAAATCCATCCGTGCTGGATGATACAGTATATGCGTATTTTTCTAAAGGTAAGGAGATGAATAATTATCTCAGATGAGTATTCAGTAAAATAATGCGCATCAATTCACGAATATTCTGCAGCAGATATCAGGAACTTGAACGAAGACCTGGAAGTTATAGACGTACTTTGGAATAATGTTGTTAGACGTAAGTTGCATACTTCGCCAGCCGATCAGCCTTGTCATTGTATGCCCTTGGAACGTGCCAAAAACCAACTTCGATATCGATCTGCTCCAAGCTCGTGACATAATTATCCAGTTCAATGAATAAGTCAATGTTCGTAGGTGTTTTTCCATCTAACGTACGCAGACCCCTGCTCTAAAAGTGGTCCATTTGTTAGTTATGATATAGATTTAAAGGACAAAACTGGGTGACGTACGCGCCATGCCGGCAACCACTCAGTGATGCCTTTCGTAACATACTCTGAATCGGTGACAAGGATATATGCATCCTTCGACATGTGGCGCATAGCGCACTTTTTGTAGCCTCTATGATCCACGTCATAGAGTTTTTTCAACCCTTCAATCGCTGCCAGCAGCTCGGCACGTTGATTGGTTCGCGGATGACGAAGGTCAATCGTGTCGTCCACAGGAATACTCCAGGAATATTTACCACCACCCAAGGTAATACCTAATCCGGCCTTAGCATTTACCATGCCGTTGTTGGAACATGCACCATCTGTGAAGACCAATTGAAAGTCGTGGCAGGGGAAATCCTCTCCTTCATGCAAATCTCCGTCGTAGAATTGGTGACGGCAACAAGCAGGAAAGGATCTACCACAATTGCATTCGACAATGAGACGGTCGAGAGGAAAACCTGCGATCATCGGACAAAAAGAAAATTTGCGCTCGTCGATGTGGGAATGCATTCTCGTTTTTCAATGGTGGGCCGTAGATTGGGTTAGAGTCTGCCTTTCGTGGTAATCGAAATTTTATTTCGGCTTCGGACCATTCCAGTCGGAATGTGAAAAAACACTTATCGACTTTCCTTGATCTAGCCCCAATTGGGAATAAACATCTGGTGTTCAGCGTAACCTTGGCAACAGTGGAGAGACCGATAAAATCTACATAGATACAATAGGTCTGATAACTGAGTCAGTATATATACAAACTGTAGGTTATAATAATATATGAAGGGACTCACCTCGGATAGAACGACCGTGACTGAGGTCGTGTAGCTATTGGCATGTGTCAATGTGAACCGGCATAGCAAGAAGTATAACAGAGCCAAAGTGGAGAGCTGCAGATAAATCAAAGCAATTATGACCTGTGTTGCCCTACGACAGGACTACCAGCTTTTTCTCCCAGGAACAACACCTTCAACATGGATGGCGGGCCACAATTTCCATGGTACTTGCTGTACCAACCCATGCATGGCGGTCCCAACAGCAGCCATAAAGAAGGTGCTCGAGTCGGACAAAAGTGAGATTTAGAGCGCGAATACAAAGCCCGTGCTGGTCATGTTTGTATCCCCAGCGTCAAAGCTTAAAATCGCCAACATAGACAAAATGTCGTGGTTATGGTCTCCTTGGAATCTACGTTTCTGGCACTACGCCAACCAATCCAGTAGCCTCAACGGACTTTTTACACGTCGCAGTCGCAATTTCCTATAGTCGGCAACGCATGTCGAAACCGCTACAGGGATACAAGTATCCTGCGATAATATTTTCCTTTATCAAACGAGCAAATTCAGTATCAAATATGATCAAGTAAGTCACACTCTGTAAGCTCACGAAGGCTCACTGGTTGACGTGGTGTGCACCTGAAAGTACCCTTGCAAGGCTCAAAATCAACCTAAGAAGACTCGAACTCCGTAGTGAGTCATATACGACTCCAATGACGAGACGCGTCAATGGCTGGGTTTCAGGATACACGTTGGGGTGAGGAGACTGAAGAACAGGGAACATAGTTTTGGGATTGGCCGCAAACGGTAGACCGAAGGCTGTAGAGAAATCGGTTTGGCAAAAGCGTCACGAGTCGTGATTACGGCGCAGTGAGATTTTGAAAGGCAGGATCAGTGTAAGCAAATATTTGATGTCGGAGCAAACCCTGCAGCGACTTGTTAAAAGTACCTGTAACTTCACCTATCTGTCTGTCTATAGTAGTCAACGAGGCAAGATAATACAAAAGAGCACCATGATACCCACTAGGAATTAAAATAGGATCCAAAAGATTACAGAATAGAAGGCTTGAACAACACAATTTTGAAGAGAAATAGAACAATGATTGTTCAACGTTCAACATTCAGATTTTTCGTGGGGATTTCCGATTTGGGTAATTATATTTGAAGACAGAAATGCAACCAAATAAATCCGTTCGTGCTGGATGATATATGTTCTTTAAAGTAAGGACAATATCAGTAAAGTAATCCACAAACCTTCTGCAGCAGATATCGCTGTCAGAAACGAAGACATAGAAGTTATTGATATTCATAGACATGGCGTCGTTAGACACCAGTTGCACCTTGGTATTGTGCTCCTTGGAACATACCAAAAGCTAACGTCGACACGGTCGTGCTCCAAACCGCTGACATATTCATCCAGTTCCACGAATAAGTTTTTAAAAAACAGTGATGAACGTACGCGCCATGATGGAAACCACCCAGCGATGCCTTTCGTAACATACTCTGAATGGTGGCGATAATGTATAAGGACGGATCATTTTCCTTGTGGCGCGTAGCCGACATTTCGTGGTCTCCTTTATCCACGTTATGAATTTTATTCAAGCCCTAAATCGCTGCCAAGCTCGGCACGTTGATTGGGTTTGGTTTGCGGGGCACGCGCGTCGTCGACAGGAATACTCCAGGAATGTTCGCCACCCAAGGTAATTCCTAATCCAGCCTTAGCGACCGTGCCATTATTGGAACATGCACCATCTGTGAAGACCATCAAGGTAATGGCAGGGGAAATCCCATGAATCTCCTTCGTAGAAATGATGGCAACACGCAGCGAAGAATCTAACGCAGCGAGAGCATTTGACAACGAGGTAGTCAAGAGGAAAATCTGCAATCATCGAGCAAAAAATAAATTTGGGTTGGTCGATGTGCTCATTCTCGTGGCGTTCCGGTCGGACTGCATATGTGATAACTGTGTCAGTAAATAATAATATAAAGGGACTTAACTCGTACAGAACGACCAAGGTGGTCGTAAGTTGTAACTGCTGGCTTTATATACCATATGTCAATGCGAACCAGTGGCAAACCAAAAGTGCGACAAGCCATAACGCAGCGTCATCCCGATGAAAAGACTCTCGTAAAGTAACAAGAACAAACAATGTCGTGCGCTAAATCGCAAGGAAGTGACAGATGGCATTTGATTCGAGTTCTGGTGAATGTCGCGTATACCTGTCCCGACATACCCTCATTCCGCTCGACCACATTCCCCTGTTCCTGCTGCCTCGCAATTTCCTACGTCTCCTGATCGTGCCGCTTCTCCATCTCCAGCACATTATCGATCCAGTGTCAACAACGTCGCTCGTACCAATAACAACAGCAGCACAGTAGCAAACAGCAACTCCATGTCGTCTGTCTCGGGTTTTCAGGGCAATAGTCTATCAGTGTCCGATACGAGAAGAAAACAGTCCAAGCGGGATGAGGTGCAGTATTTAGTCTGATTTGCTCCCGGTAAACCTCTTACCCAGCTGCGCTGGCAAACCCCACAGGCTATCCGCAAAAAAATTGAATCTGAGCTCTCCCGAAAGCGCACCGTGTCTACAACGCACCACAGTGTTCAGCGTTCTAGGCGCAGTGCCGGCAAGCTGGCTCCAGCCAAAGGCACTGTCGCTGCACTTAAGCCCAGTCCAGCGTTGACTGTACCTGAGAACATTACGGTTGCTGAGGCGAGTCAACTGTGCGCTGCTAAAAGGACGGATTGTGTGCTTGTAGTTGATGATGATGAAGGCTTAAGCGGAATTTTTACGGCTAAGGATTTGGCTTATAGAGTTCGTATTTGGCTCCCCATTAATATATCTGGAGTATTGACAGAATTCGTGTTTTAATTGACGATGTAGGTCACGGCGGAAGGATTGGATCCGCATACTACGCCTGTTAGCCAGATTATGACGCGTAGTCCGATGGTCACCCGCGACACCACCAGTGCAACGGAGGCACTGGAGGTTATGGTTTCCAAACATTTTAGGCATCTAGTCAGCCCGACTTTTTATTACTAAAATTACTCAAAGAATGCTGATGGCGTATATAGCCCGTTTGCAACGAAGATGGTAATGTCGTGGGTCTGCTTGACATCACCAAAGTCTTTCATGAAGCTCTCGGCAAAGTTGAGCGTAGTTCTACCGCCTCTGAACAGTTGTTCACTGCCATGGCCGGCGTTCAATCTGAGCTTGGTGATGCTGTTGGGTCCAATCCCCAGGCAGCGGCTATGCTTGCTTGGGCCGAGCGCTTAAGGGAGAAGACGGCCTTGCCTGATTTGACGACTGTCATGGACTCACGTACGCAACCTGCGACGGTGGGCCCGAAGACAACTGTTAGGGACGTTGCCAGACTCATGAAAGAGAGGAGGACAACGGCAGTTTGTGTAATGGAGCCGCTAGGCGTGAGCATGGGCAATGCGGGACACCCGAAAATAGCCGGCATATTTACGAGCAAAGATGTAGTGCTGCGTGTTATTGCAGCTGGACTGGATGCAGGGAGATGCAGTGTTGTGAGAGTCATGACACCCCACCCGGATACGGCGCCACCCGCGATGAGTGTTCATGACGCGTTGAAAAAGATGCACAGTAAGATTTTTTTAATGTCAGAATCCCTAATTGCTGAAGATGTGGATAGATGGACACTACCTCAATCTTCCTGTGGTTGAATCTGATGGGCGACTTGTAGCTATCATCGATGTTTTGAAGTTGACCTACGCCACCCTAGAGCAGGTGCGCGAAAACGGTTTGATGTTCCACCTGTCTTAATTAATTTTTGTTAGATGAATTCCATGGCCAGCGACACTTTCAATAATGACAATGAAGGTGGGCCAATGTGGGGACGCTTTTTTGACTCTATTGGACATGACGAAGATGGGTCCGTCATGTCCGGCTCGCACCGCCATGCCACCGACCTGCAGTCATACCCGTCCGTTAACGATCTGCGGTCTCCTCACTCGGAGTTGCACCCGAACGACTCTGCTTCGGCTGTTGACGACAATGACGACCATGTGTCCGCCATCTCAGGTTTCTTGCGTGGCCACAAGGGCAGTGGTGGTGGACATTCGTCTGTCGCGCCTGTGCCTGTCGTTGACGACGGGACATATGTGTTCAAGTTCCGCACTCCTTCAGGTCGGACGCACCGCTTCCAAGCGCGACACGATAACATCGAGCATTTGCGTGAGATCATCTCTGGAAAGCTTGCGACAGACCCTTTCTTCACCGACCTGTCTGCATCATCTGGTGGTGACGCACCTATACCTGATCCAGTGGACTTTGTACTCTTGTACACCGACGCGGATGGAGATACTGTGTTGATGACGTCTGATCATGACGTTGCAGACGCTGTGAAGATCGCGCGTGGGGCGGGCACGGATCGGGTTGTGTTGTTCTTGCAGGGGGGGAAAGGGTGGGCGGAAGCGGGTGCTGGGGAAAGCGAGGCAAAGGCGGCGGAGGTGAGTGCTGCTGCGCTCATGGAAGAGAAAGAAGTGGAGCAAGCAGAAGCGGCGGTTGCTGTGACTGTGTCTCCTGCGTCTACTCCTGCTGCTGTTGAGCCGAAGCGTGCAGCTCCGCCTCCCATTCAGGAGGATGTGTTTGGAATCCCCAAAGACCTTTTGTTGCCTGCGAGTATTGGAGCGTTGGCGGTGGTGATCATCGGCGTTTTCACAATCTCGAGGTTGAGCTCAAATAATTATTGAGAATACGAGGTGCGAGTCGACGCCCATGAGCGAGGAAATGGGAGGAGGCGTCGATATCTGACACCAAAATCATCTTACTAATCAAACTTCAACTTTCTATGCCATGCTGTTTCTTTCATTACTGTGACCTTTCATGACCTTTCAAGTTATACGTATATCCGGCGTTTTTCAACTCAACTCATGACCTGAATTCTTACTTTCATTAGACAAGAGGGCCCCATTCCTTTTGACGCTCGAGCTCGTTATGTACATAGTATATCCACAATACGTAACTCGTTAACTTTTTTAGACGCACTTTTCTAGTTGAGCAGGAATTCTAGGATGAATCCATTGTGCTACAAGTACTAGTATTCGATTGAGTGATATGTAGTCATCTTAATATTATAACTTGGTCGACTAAGTGTTGCCGCACGTGCGTCGTGCTTTAACATTGAATCCGGTCCGACTCAGCAAGCGCCCAATGCGTTGCGTGTCGCGCGCTACCTCCGATCCCAACGACGCATACTTTTGTCCGAATGCCGAAGTCAGAGCGAGAAGAGGCCTTATCTGCCCTGGTGAGTGTTTCTGTAACGTGCTCACTCTCAGGGTACCTTAACCTGGAATCAGTCGCAGCGTGTATTTTCAGCCATGATTGACGAGCTTATCATGGATGTGACTTTGCAATCGCATCATGAAGTTGCGCGTTCAAAAGTGATATGTCCCGAGTGTAAGACACAGTATGTTTTCCCACATCGTTGCTGCAAATGGAGCACACTTACATTGACTGTTAACTCTGTGACCATGAAACGATTGGTTCAGCTGCGGATCTGGTGTGTTCATTGAAGTCTATCTACCATACTGCACTTTCCTGATCAATAAAATAAACCACCAGTTCATGCACCAGGTTCAACCCCCAGTACCGATACGGGCCAAGGGTCAGCATCCAGCAACAACAACACAATTGCGCTCTCCCGACCAGCAACACCCTCTTCAGCGGCCAGCAACGAGTTTTCTGGCATGCTCGGTGCGACTGGGACGACTACACCTATAGGTAAAGACGGTAATTTATATCTAGTTTGTGTGGTTTGTTCCAGACAGGTGAGTTCTGCTTCTCCCGCGAGTGCGGTCTTGATGTTATATCCGTATCCAGATTGCGTCAAATAGATATGCACCTCATCTAGCATCATGTATGGGTTTGAATTCTACAAGGAGAGGCGCGATGAGAGGCGCAACGAGGTCGAAGTATGTTTTCATTCTAAACTCTTTTTTTTATACAAATGGACTGACTGTCGTCATTAAAGGCTGTCTTCGGAGGCTGGTCGTTCCGCATCACCCATGTCCGAGACTGAGAATAACTCAGACGAGCGAGGAACCAATAAATCGAAAGCAAAAGCAAAAGGTCAGATATGTAGTTTCTGTCCTATTTATCGCATTAATGCGCCCATACCTTTTCATGAACAGGAACAGGAGATGAGGGCGAATTCACATTCAATGGAAACGGTAAACGGAAACGGGTGGGTAACGATTCCTATTTGTTCTTGTAATAGGAACTCTAGATATAAAGTTTTACAGCTTGGTTCCCCTCAGTCATCACCCAATAAAAAGTCGAAGAAAGGAAAGATGACTGGTATGTCCCCATTCTTTCTCCAAAAGCATCTCGCTCAATTTTTTGATAGGTTCGCCTGTATCCCGTGTCAAGGCAGGTCCAGATATTTCTGGCCTTCCAACAAGCGTAAGTACTTAATTTATTGAGTATACAATGCTAAGTAATGTTTTTAGCAATCTCATTATTCTCCTTCGACGAACTCACAGTCCAAAATTCCATCAAAACTACGTGACAGTTCGACTGCCTCCTTCCATGACCAATCCTCCGCTTCGTCTCGAGAGTCGTCACCAGATGCAGTGCCTACTCCTGCCTCTTCGACGATATCGTCTCAGAGCCCCGTTCGGCCATCCGTTGCTATGAATACAAAACCTGCACCCCGGAGTCGGCCACCTGCAGCGGGCACGGGACCTCCCCCAAAGCGACCGAGCCCGCCTAGGCCTCAACCTATCCATGTCCCGCATTACGGTAAGTAGTTATGACGCTGTAATCCATATTTTCCTTCTAAAATAGGTGCAGAAATTGATCATGCCAACGAGACCGGCTCGTCCACGGACACAGACAGCGACTCGTGAATCCTTGTTTTGTTTTTCCTCGTCTTTCTGTTACTCGCTGTTCTGTGCAAGATTGTAATGATAGAATTATCCCTCCGACACATCATCGTTTCTATGAAAAATGTTTTACTATATCTCATTCTTTGCAAGTCAACTCAGATCGGCGCTTCGGAACACAATCAAAAGAGAAACCATCATGGACGATCTAGTATTATGAGGTTTACAATCTAAACAGTCTAAAAAATCCAAATGAAAAGTCTAAAAATCTATCCTGAATCTAAGGTCGAAATGCACATCCTTTGGTTTAGGACTGCACTGTGGAAACAGGTTTCTATCGAAATAATCTTTTAAGCACGAAGAGGCTGATTTCGCACACGCGATGGAAACAGAACCCAGAGGCAAGCCATGGCACCAGCAAGGGGAACAGTCACATAGGTTAGTGCCTGAATGCCTCTCGCATCAAGAATGGCGCCAGTCATCAGAGGAAAGATGGCTGGAAAGTCGTTGATTAACTTCAGTTCTAACAATGCGATGATGTCATTTACCTCCTCCAAGACTGGCAAATGAAGAACTGAATAGAAGACACTTAGACAATAACTTCCAACATTTCAAGTTGAAGAAACGCTTACATCAAGGCCATCGCAACCATCTGGACGTCCTCGGGCAATATGTCGTTGGCCATGGCAAGACACGCAGGAAAGATGGGCCCATACAAGACGCCAATGAAACTGACCGCAAGCGCGTCTATTATAGTTGACTTGACAAACCAGATGAGGAGATGCAAGACTACTGCCGCGCCTTCAAGAATTGGATATTTCAATTATAGAAACTTGAGCCGGCATAAAATAAGTCACCCACATCTGAGGAAATGAAACAAATGGATTTAGATGAGTAATTCCACATAATAAGCGACAACACTTACATGCAGAGATGAACGCCATGTTTGCGCTGCGTGAATGACAAACTAAACGATGAAATTCTTGAATAACGTCACGGACAAAGCGCCACAGAACTTACAAAGGTATGCAATATCCCCATAAAAATCTTCCAACGCTGATGCCACCCCAAAAACCAGAAGTAACGTATCCAACAGTTTTAGGATTTGCATGTCTTGTCTTGAGCAAATATGTTACCATCTAGTACATCAAAAATGAGAGTATTGGACGTTTCGAAGCACATCAATGTTCAGACTCACGAAGCCTTGAGTTGCAGTCTCACTATTTAGGGAATAGTCATTAGCGCCTCGGTCGTGAGTATCTGAAAAGCGAGACGATCCACATACCTCCCACAGTAGAGTAGAATAAAGAATGAGAAAGCCCATTGATAAGGCATAAAGAGAGCGCGATGTAGGGCTATAACTTGAGTTAAAAGGTTGGAATTTAATAATTAATATCGAAGGTGCACACCACTTTGCGATTTTTGCTGGAGCTGGAGCTGACCCGTGGATGCGTCCGAGTCTTGGCTCTGGTCTGTGTCATTAACAGGGGAGGAACGCCCGGAACGAAGGTGCAGGCTCTTGCGATGACGCGCCTCAGCCAGGGCCTTCTGCCGTTCCTTAAATATTTCTCCAGATGTTGGTTGAAAGGTAATGGCCAAGAATAAGATGTTGAATGACGACAAGACTAAAGAACCATGATAGAATCGATACCATGGGACACCCGTGGCGATGATCGACTGACAGACAAAAGGGGAAGCAACGCTTCCAAAACCTATGGATCAATGAGTGGACAGAGAAAAGAGAGATGATGGAATGAGACCCACTGGCCAAGCCAAGTGCATAGCCAAGGGCTTGTTTTGGTCCTGCTACGAAATATGCGTTACTAAAAAAATGTTAAATCATGATCAGGTAGACTCTAAACTTGAGATGCTTACAGCGGCGCTATAAAGAGCATCAGCGTGTCGATGTAAATGAACTCGGTAAAACTCACCGGTCAGCAGGGCCCTAGAAAAGGCCGAGAAAACATAGGCAACAAACATGACGGGATATCCACTCCTGGAAGCCATCATAATGAAGTACATGGCATGGATGATGCTTGCAATCAAAAGCGTGAAGTATCTCGCTTGAGAGATGGAGTAACCAAAGTCGGATTTCATCTTTCCGCGCATGACGGGCAGCAGAGCAAAAATCGACCTCTGATTACGCTGCACCAGGAATCGACCGAGGCATTGCATAATTGACTCGACAAGAAGTGATCCAATAAAATATCTGACGAGAGTAAACATCTATCCCCTTAAAAATTGCAAGACCATACCCGCAGGTAGTTCCAGCAAATAGAGAAGAAGAAAGAGTTGAAGTCAAATGGAACTCTGAAGATAGGTCTGCAGTCACATATACGTCAATAATTACATATGTCATTGGACACTAAGACATACAAGGCATGACGGTTCCGGTTACTGCAAAATGGATGAGTAAGTTCGTTGAGGATTTTGAATTTATTATATACCGCCATCGGCCCATCCACCAACGAACATGGCAAAGAAACCGCTAGCTAAACGCCAGTTGAGTCGGTCTTGATAGTTGTTCTCGACATCTTCCTCTTCATCAACAAGCTCCTTGATAGGAGATGGTGCACGACTGTTTACCGCAGTTGAAGGTGAGCTTGAATACGGCGAATAATCGGTGTAGCTTTGACGACGGGAAGTATTTGCTGTCGTGTCATACTCGGATTTGTGTGTCTCGCACAACGGCGACAAGGTCGGCAAATCAAAACGTGTTGTGCGCTTTGAGATCTTCGATGAGAGAAGGTCGACGAGGTCAGAAATTGTCCTAGTTTCGGGATCGGCACGGGAGTCGGAGAAGTCTTCAACTCCAACACCGTACGATGCCACAGAAACTCCTTGACATTGCTTGTCGGGGGGATACGAATGAACCATGAGAGTTGAAGAAAGGAAGTTGAGCGGTGAAGGGGATGGCGGCAGTTTGGAGGAGAGTTATGCATTTTATAATATTTTCATTGCTGAAACGCTTTGGAGTCAGCTCTTGTCAAGTCCCTAGACGTGAAAGTCTCTCAAATCCCATACTTGGACTTAAAAGCGCTCCCGCATGGTGCCCGGTAACCCGAGATTAGACTTCTTTGCTCTAAGGAACGCTGATCTCGCCAAACTCGGAAAAATTACGAGGCGTGTTTCACGCGCCGAAAGACTTTTGGGTCGCCGTGAAAGCGAACCATTTCCGTTTTTGGTGAGGAAATTAGATAAGAAAGAGCGACAACAGGAATTAACCTGAATTAATGGGATAAGATCGTCAGCATGTTTTTCGGAGTGGTGCGTTTCAGAGTTGATTGGAAGATACCATGGAACGAGGCTGTCCCTGAAAATTTCGGGCTTGTTATCGCAACCTATCGCGTAACGAGGAGCTAGGGCATAATGTGCGTTCCGTCAATTTCTGTTTATCATTCGTGAAATTTTAATTTCTTAAGCGAGGCAGAACTGTCATACGTTGGTATCGCTGACCTTTGTGAATTACACCCAGATAAGCAGTCACTTCATAAATAAAAGTTGAAAACGCCTCAGCAGAAGTATTAGCAGTGTTGAGACTTTTAAAAAAAATCAAAACTTACTAAGCACGCGACAAGTTCTAAAGCGGGGCTGTTTACCATTTTTAGAAATTTTATCGAGCTATCGGAACGACGGGCCGCTTGAATGTGCGGTTCCGGTTTGACACGTTCATATCTTGATGTCCGAAAATGAAGGCGCCATTACGTAGATTTCGGTAATTTCAGAGGGAATTGACTAGAACTGATTGCGCAGGTCAATTGTCGGATCGAAACCCCGTAATTTTTTTTCGGGAAGTCTCTTACTTCACCCGTTCCTGTGCCTAGGCCATCAGGAATGTGTCAAAATTGTTTTTTGGGTTTACTAAATCCGATAAAACCTCTCTAAACTCAAAAAAACTCAAAAAACCTGAAACCTGGATCTCCAGGTTATTTTACAGTAAACCTCCAGATTTTGTTACGCAATCACTTAGTTGACAATCACAAAATGTTGAGGTTTTTAGGTTTTCAGGTTTTCGGAAACTCACCTGAAAATTAATTGACAGTTTGCTGATGTCACTAGGCGCCTCTGGTGGCAACGAGGCTCAGGTGTAGCCGAGAACATGACCTAATATGACGTATTATCGTATCTCTTATCGACATTCCGTTATCCTCAAATAGTTTCCGGAATTCGCATGCTTCCCGACACGACAGGCAGGCCAAAAGCTCGGAAGATACTATTTTAACGGACATTCCTTGCAGCCAATAAATTCAGATTACATGAGAATCGGTAGATGTATGGGTTACAATTAATTGACACTCCCGAGTCTTTTCTCAAAAACCTACTTTTAAACCTTCTCAACCGCATCATGATAGCCCTCAATGACCCACAGTCCCGGTTGTCCACTTAGAGGTATCAAGAAGTTGTCCATTTTAAATTCCTGGGTCACTGTCAGACGCCGGAATTTTCGGGAAGTCTTTTATGACAGAAAGAACGCCAAGAAAATGTACCAGAAGTCATGAAAACTATGGTTTTTATCTCAGAAAAACTAAAACCATTGAAGAATCTGAATGAACGTTTCCTATTGTCAATTTGCGCTTTTTATACGAAAGCCTTTGAACGTGTGAGTTTGCAAACATTCTGAAGTAACTGTAAGGCAAAACATACTTTGGTGTAGAATAACCCCAAACTAAACGCCCAACGGTGATTCCAGCCCAGAAACCGGAGGTCACATAGCCAGCAGATTTTGGATTAGCAGCCTTGAATTAATCAAGCACGTCAAATCGCCGATAGCGTCCTCAGCCCAAAACTTACCCTTTCATACAGAAGATAAGAAGCCATCTACGAAACAGTCATAATCACGAACCAGATTGGTCATAAGACTCACGAATGTCTGCGTCACCACTTCACTGTGAAGATCATATCCGTGAGCGTAAGGTAACACTTTGAGGGACGACCGCACCAGCCGCAATAAATAAAAGCGAACAGACAAAGGGACCATCTGAGATAGGGTTTAGATAAAGCCAGTCGAAAGACTAAAAAAGAACTCTCGTTTAATCCTTTTTTGTACATGTCAATGATGACGCACTGTTATTATTCCTCTGGGTCTCTTTGACCGTTGACATAGATTTCCGAACTTCGTGAGTGGGAGAACTTAGGCCAAAGACAACTTGTCAATATACCATGACAGTAGTAAGTACAACCTTCCGATCTCTGAGAAACTCTCGTTCAGTTGGACGGAAGGTTGTTACCAGAAAGACTGTGTTGAGACCGGATAGGATGAGAGAAATGAGGAAAATTTTGAACCAGGGCACTCCTCTTGCGAGGGCCGCCTGACATATCAAGGGTGACGAAAAGCCTTGAAGACAATTCAGACCTGACATAAGTAGAGGTGGTGTGATATTTCGGGACATACTCCAAAATCCAAAAGCAAATCCAAACGATTGGCGATATCCAGTTGCAAAGTATTGGTTGAGGGACGCTGTCCAGTAACGCTGTTGATTGATAGCAGTTGAAATTCGAGATAATAGCTCTGGAAAATGCTGCGAGTACATATGCCGAGAAACAAGTCCAGAATCCACTTCTTGAACCCATCATGATGAAAAACATTGCATGCATAATACTTGATACCGTAACAGTGAGAAGCTTTGCTTGACTAGGAGAATGTCCAACTTGGTACTTTCTGCTAGAGAAAATGTTGTAATTGATTTTGGAATCCAAGACCAATTGGTTTCGGATACATCAAATTGACCTAGGTACTTGATGACAAATTGGACGGCCAGAGTCCCGAACGCAAATCTAGAATACGTGAGTCTTTGCAAGTTCGAATGATAAAACTTATACCCAATCGTGTTTCCTGAAAAAAGCAAGGATGACATCGCGAAATTGACGTTGTATGTTGCCATGAGGTCTGAACCAATCTCAGTTACGGAATTAAACACAGAAGACATTAACTCACGTAGTCCCTGTTACTAAAGCAGAGCGAAAGACATAGTTAGATGCAATAACGGTGCCAGTGAGAGTACTAACCACCATCACCCCAGCCGCAAAGGAAATAAGAAAAGAAGCCACTAGCCAACCGCCATTGCATTCTCTCCATATTCGTCACATCTGAGTGGAAGTCACCAGGTACTGATAGTAATAATTTCTCTTGGTTACCGCAAGCACCGGTAGGAGACGAACTATACGGAAGCGAAGGCACACTGTTATAGGTATTAGTGTCAGGGTTATGAAAGTGACGGGGTATAGTGATTTTAGGAGCATGATCGGGCAGCTGGGCGTGTGCTAATGCAGATAAAGTCGGAATCGTAACACTGAACGAGGGAAGCACCCCCTTTGTCACGATCGTCATCAGCCAGAGCGCTTCCTTCAGGGCAAGAATGTGCACCAGAAAGAATTGGTTGGGCTGAACAACATTCACGAAGACTAGTCTGGCAAGACTTAAGAGCTACAGGTTCTAGGAGAAAAGACATGGCGACAAAGTTCCGCCTCAAGAGCTTCCTTAACTAATGCAGCAAATGCCGAATTTCCTGAAAGTGCCACCATCTGGAAATATTCGAATAAAAAACTCATTGGAAATTTCGTTGGTCCTGCGTTGTCTTTCGGGAAGGTGCGGTCCAGTAAGTCGGTCAAGATGGATGTTAAAGACCGTCTTAAGATGGAAAATTATCAGATCGCTGAAATTCTGAAAACCGAGAGTATGGAAGGCCCTTTCGTCAACATAACATAATCCAAACATGGACTTTGCATGACAAATAAAACCACCCGATTTCCCACTGGAGGATGACCCTCCAATGATGACATGTGAATGGACGGGCAAAATAAATTATTGCCGCCTCCTAACCCTATTAACCAATGACATGGGGGCCGAGCTTCAGTTGGCCCTCGTATCATACAATGCACAGCAGTAGCCGAAATGTATGTCTCGTCGGAAAGGTCTCAAGGTCTTTGCCATGCAGATACGACAAGTGTCGGAAACACCAGTGGCACCGAAAGGGTTGTCGTGTACGTACAACATCATTGACTTACAGAAAGCATAACCTCCAACGTTCTCGGAGTGAGGAAATAACATTGAGGAAATAGACCTATGAATTATGCCTCATTTCAGGACGTTTCGGCTTATCATAAACATACACACTCACCACACACAAACAAAACAG
>QDKV01005098.1_pt1 | contig 26984 bp, 36 predicted proteins | sample 1861101 | NCBI WGS metagenome assembly QDKV01 (sample SAMN04275158, study PRJNA302643) | Fungus metagenome, whole genome shotgun sequencing project. | isolation source: fruitbody | host: Mallocybe terrigena | place: Sweden | collected 2013 | reverse complement strand
CTCAGTAAACACAACCTGGGTGTGAAGCCATCACACAGTTTGCAACTCTATATCGGTTTGCATGCCGTTGCACGTGATAGTATACGAGTGTGACCTTCGCGGCTCAAAGGGGGTGCCCGGACAAACCACACTGTCACAGGTACTTTTCGGCAGGGTTTTACACACAACTGACGTCATTTTTTAAGAATATTTCTTAAGCTGTGAAATCGTGCTCTGCGGCCCAATCAAAAATTCTGAACTCTATGTAGGGGACGGATGGTCAAGCGGTTAAACCACAAACGTCCCTGACCCGACTAGGTCCATGGGTCTATTAGGGTCGACCACACGGCGCACGCGTCCAAAAAAAGCAGGGCCCGCCGGCACATATTAACGAATCCTGCACAAAAAACTGCAAGTCCCACAGTACGGGCATTTGCGAGGTCTAGTTCCCTTCCACAACACTTGCGGGCCCAATAGCAAACGCCCGTGTCGGTGGCTTGAAGGCTACTCCAAACGCACCGCCAAAAAATATCTGAACTCTTAGTAGCATAGGATATTATATTTTGTGCATATTTATTCTATTCTATTCTAATGATTACTAGCTACGCAGAAAAAATTGACAATCCATTTCAAAAACACGCACGATTCGAGTCCCCGTCAAGTTGTCGCACTCCTGCGAGACACGCATTAATGGCAAGTACGATTCGACAAAGGATCGTCCAGAAAACATTTGAATTACACCAGACCATATCTCAACGAGAAGCAGATGGGAAGGCATTGGAGAATGTCATGGGTCATCTTCGGCTTAAATTGAATATATTTCAAACAATAGGTTATTCAAACTTTTGACAATCAGTGCTTCACTACGTATACAGTAAGATAGTACAGTTTCCAATCCGACATCAGCAACAAATCTTGGGTCGACATTAATGATTCTGAGCTAACAAGTTGACTGTGCCAGAAGCTATGAAAATAATAAGTACTTATGAATTTATGGGTACTCTCGCCAAAAATACTCACGAATGCCAGAGAGAACATCTTTCTTTGCTAGTCCCTGAAGCTTGGCTGACATTTCAGCAGGGGAGATATCGCCGTCAACACTGATAAGATAAGCAATAAGACCAACTACATGGGGCGTGGCCATCGAAGTTCCGGAGATGGACTTGGTGGCCTAGTAGGAAACGAGATAAAACATAGGCGCGAATCTCGTAGAGCAAGAGAACAACGAACCGTGTCATTGTCTTTCCAGGCAGAAATAACGAAGCGGCCGGGAGCAAAGATATCGACGACAGAACCATAGTTAGAGAAATAGGCACGTCCGTCTTCGATCGTGCTAGCCCCAACAGTTACAGCACTGGGTTCACGAGCAGGAGAGGTGTTTTCTGCATCTTCGTTGGCGTTTCCGGCAGCAACAGCAACATGGACGCCGAAGAAAGTGAGAAAACGAACAGCGTTATCGAGAGGAGGACTCGCTCCTCCCCCGAGTGACAAGTTAACAATGGATGGTCGTTGACTAACACGGCTCGACACGAAAACAAATTGCAGGCCAGCAATGCTACAAGTTCTCATAAATAAGGTTAAAAACGAGGATTGCGGGGATAACATACATATCAGAGACATAACCAGATCTGGAGAACAACATTAATTAGTTATTCCTTGAAAGAATCACTAAACTTACCCTTCATCACTTAAAACTTTGACAGCGATAATATTGGCTTTCTTAGCAACACCATATTGGTCACCAGCAGCAGTCCCACTAGTGTAAACATAAGCATTCACATAAAGGGGATTCCATATCGAACGCACGCGCAATGAGTACCATGGCCATTGCCATCGGCATCGGCATAGCGCCCGAATGTTGCCCCCCACCTAGCACGACCGCCAAAAGTAACCTATTCACGGGTTTGGGTCATCAACTTTGAGAAAATGCAGGGAAAACATACATGACTAGTTCGAACACCAGTATCTTGTTTGGCACGGCTTAGTTCGGCTTCAAGAAATACGAACAGAAACTACATACCGACCACGTAAATATCGGTGCCAAAGCCAAGGTTATCATCAGGATAGTAGTATTGGTAATCCAATGCACTTGTAACAGCGATGAGCGCATTGCGCATAACTTTTGAATAAATCTAACTCACGAAGTATCAGTTCTTCCATCAAGTTTGTCGCTGATGCGAGCAAGACCCCATGGAGCGTTGCTCCTTGTAAGGGTTAGAAAGGGAAGATATTTCGAAAAGTACCGCAGCTCACTGTATCCCGCTGGCAGTCATCAGACCGTCTTCGCTGACGGACTCAACAAGCGGACTATTAAGTATCATCTTCAACGTATCTTCAGAAAACACACCTGAAATAAAGGTCAAGTTAATATATATACATTGAATGAGACACAACCACGAACCAGCAAAGCCATTTATGACAGAATATTCATAAGTAACTTTTCCGTAAGAAGCCTTGACTTGTTCAAGTAGCTCGGCTTTATCTGCATCCTTCCTCAATTGGACGATGTAGTTGCCGTTGGTCTCACCGTTGTATTTTTCAACGGTGGGTGGGATGACCGCAGAGAGAGCTGAGGTCGCGAGAGTAAAAAGAGTGACAGCTGCGACAGAGAAACGCATTGTAAAGAACGTGAGGAATCAGAGAAAAGAGAAAACTCTTGGGAAGACCCATCGTAAACCAGACGGACTTTATATCTGTTCGTTTTCGTGGACCCTGAAAGAGAACCGAAAAACGCATCATGACAGTAAAATAATTCAACTATACAAACGACCCTTCAAGTTGGAGCTTTGATGCTTTGATCATCCGAATAAGTTGTCGATGTAACCTTTTGGAGCTGATTGGACCCAAGGTTAGTGATGGTATTTACTTTTGGAGCGGGTACAAATAATTGAACTAGACCAAATTTCATATAGCACAAGGTGCCGCAAAAGTGTATCGTTTTGCAATCAGCTGCAGTCAGCTGCATGGCCCGGGGCACGGCGTCACTAGTCTTGCACTGACAGAAAACTTGATTAAGCCCCAATCGCCACCCGCAACTATTCTTGTCACAGTCTGAATACATTACAGGCGTTAGCGTTGGCTCTGTGACACTTCCCCCGAGAGGCCCTAAAAATAGGTTGCGAGTCGTGAACTAAGTACGAAGAACACCTTCGTTGATTGTACACCCAGTCGTGAGCAGAGATGCAATTCAAAAGGTACTTAGGCTGAATCATGTTTCCGAGAACCACCCGAATTAAAAAAGGTCTGCAATTCAGATAAGACTAAGTTCGTGGTGATACAAACAGCGAACAAATGGTCTCTCTGACGCAATATGGGGTCATTTCCGCACATTTTGCATCTTCACGCGGGTATCCCCCTTTTCTTGCCGTTTGCGAAGTTTCTCCTGCTTTCTACTAGTAGTAGTCGCAGGTTTTTCCGTGTCAATTTCTGCAGGACTTGGTGATCCACCTCGACCTATAACCATTGGGGATATTACAGAAGTCCACAGTTTGAAGATTGCGTAAAGAGGGATCTATTAGAGCATTTGAACAATAATGAACAGCAAGAAACATCGCAGACTTACGACCGTATACAACCACCAGAACCATTCACCGAACGCCCCACTGCCTATTTGGCACAGCCCTGATCCCCAAAGGTTTAAAGCAAGTAATTAAAATGGGGACACACTAACACGTTATATAGAGGATGTCAAAGCACCATTCTGTGACACCGGGCTGACTGAGATCTTCGCCATATGAAATCAACGTTCCAGTCGTTGGATCACGTCGAGGTTGTCCGATTTTGATCAAATAGTTGGACAGAAAGAAGGCTGGGAGAAACGCTGCAATATTGATGGCAATAGAACCTTTGGAAGGAGGGAGTGAATCCCTTCTGAACAGTAATCGAAGAACAAGCGATAGAAACGTTGGCAGGAACAAGCCAAGCTTTAGTGTTTTCACCGTACTCTCATTCTGACTGGCTGTAACTCGGTCAATTCAGATCCGGAATTATGATATGCCAATAACTTACCAATTCTTTTCACTGAGGCCTTCGCCATGAACCAAAATGAAGTTCGGTCTCCGCCGCATTACCACGTTGGGCACGGCCGGGCCGGCCAGCGTTAAGCGTGCTGAGCATTGCAATGTCTTCATCTTAGCAAAATGGATCCAAAGTCTCTGGACGAACTGAGTAGCAAATTGAGCAAGGGAATTGTACGCTATACTTTAGAAGCAAACAGGAAGTTGCAAAAAGCTCTGCATGAAAGGGCACTAAAGTTGGAAGCGGATTTAAATGAGTTTGACCGTCTTTTAGTTCGCAATTATCGCATTTTGGTGTTTTGTTAGAGAGCTAACGTGTTTTTTCTTTCTTGAATTCAGGAGACTTCGACTGCGAAAGATGTCGATGATGAACTTGAGCCTGAAATAACGATTCCAGGCTCGAAGAAGGCGGCTGGGTTGTTTCCTTCCCATGAACTCTTGAACCCAGTAGGCCTTTGCCGCAAAAAGGCTTTGCATTGTATTCTTATTTCGCTCTCATTAGCTATCCCCCTTCTTCGAGGAAGCTAACAAGAGGACGTCATACGTACTGGACACTCGTCCCCATCCATGTCAGTATCCTTATTGCTCAGTAGCTTGGGTAGCCCTGATCCTTACGAAGTTAAGGAAAGGGATCTGGAGGCGCTTGCCGATGCCGTAAAGAAGGAAAATGAACGTCTCGAGGCTTACAGACGTTCCAGGATATCGTGAGTACTTCTTCCAAAAGAATGGTGAATCTTCTAAATTTTGAAGTAGAGGATTTACTATTGAAACGGACGCGGGCACACCCATCGATATCGTCAACAGCATAGAAGGCTTAGATTGGGACCGAATAGCGGAAAGGGTATGTTTTGTATCAAAGATGTGGAATCACTTTCGAACACCAATACAAGCTAGGTTTCAGACGCATCCTCCGTGAAGCGCAATGCGACGGATTGTCGTATTAATTGGGTGGCCAATCGACACCCTCTTATAAACCATGCGGAATGGTCGCCAGCAGAACTTAGCACGCTGAAATCGTTTGTCTCGGAGTATCAGCAACGGAATACACCTGTCGACTGGGTAGAAGTCTCGGAGAAACTTGGGGTAAACTTAAAACAATCATACGAAAGGAAGCCACTCAAATATAATATACAGACCAATCGCATTCCGATTGAGTGTATGAGACAGACTCTATCTCGTCTGCGTCACAAATGGATTCCTGATGCTGACCAGAGGCTTATTAGAGCTGTCGAGACCTACGGACTCGACAACTGGCAATTGGGTACATCCCTTTTTTTTTTGTTACGACGTCTGCGCATTGATGACTGTCTTATTCCTCAATGTAGTTGCTCGAGAAGTGTCCGAAAATGCTACAGCTACGCAATGTCAAAATCGATGGTACAAATCCCTCGATCCCAGCGTGAAGCACGGTTCTTGGACAGCAGAGGAAGACGACCGGTTACAGAAAGCTGTCGCTGGATATGGTTTGTCTTGGATCCAAGTTGCCGCGACCATCTCTGGCCGGACGAATGATCAGTGTCGGGAGAGGTGGATGGAGCACCTTCAAAGAGGAGGAGCCCAGCACGACTGGACGGAAGACGAAGATACAATTTTGGTGGATTCTGTAAGAGAGCTAGGTAATAAATGGAAGGAGATTAGTATGAGGATTGGGAATCAGAAAACCGGTCAAGCAGTAGGGTTTGTGTGGATGTCTGTTTTATTCTCGCCTGACTTTATCTCAGTGTCGTCAACGTCACAACAAGTTGAAAAGAGCTGCAAGGAGCCAAGAAAACTCTGCTGCTGGGTCGTCAACACCTTCGCATCTGCTTTTAACACCGGATGTACAGACTGCCACCACATCAATGTCATCGGACATTTCAACACCTTCACTGCTAGCGGAAAACTTTAGAGAAGGTCTGCCCAATTTTGCACAAAGCACCTTTCCTTCCGTTGTCTCAGTGGCAAAGCTCCCGCCAAAGCCAAGACCACGAGCAAAAGAGAAAGAAAAGGAACTTGTCCAGATGAACTGTTCATCTGCTGTCAATCAATCATCAACCACTACGATCTCGACGATAGGGGTAGAAGAAACCGAAACTTTGCCTTCCTTACCACCTGACCCAGCTGGAACCGCCATGGCGAAAACAGGGAGAAAGCGAAAGGTAGGGGTGCCATTACCAACGGAGGTCGATTCTTCGCCCGCTCTAAAGAGGACACGTAGGACACGTTCACAAACGGAGCTCACATCGACGGGCGTCAGGGCCAGCAAACCGCTGACTACTGACACTGATCAGCCCGTTACCGGTGGAGAATCACAACCGAGAAGATCACTCGCTGAGGGCGAACCGTCGAATTGTCAGACGCCACCGCTACCAAAATATTAACTTGCACACAACTCGGAGTGTTCAGGGTCATATATGGGCCTGCTTCCGCGAACAAAGAGTAAATCATTCTTTCAAAGCACCTAGGTAGATTTCAAGTAGAACAGCTTAGCCACAATGATGTCGTTGACTAAGATTACATTGCTTTAACTCTCCATCTCTTCCTCGGCTGCACGTTGAGTTCCCAATTGACGATGTGACCCAGAAGCTCTCCGTCTTCTTGGTTCATGGCGTCCTCCGTGGCAGTCAGTAGGTTTTGTAACGATTCTTGAACGAGAGCGGCCGTTTTGAGTTTCTTCTCGAGTGAAGGGAGGGCCGCCTTCTTGGGAGGAGAAGCCTATATGAAAGGAGTCAGCAAAAGAATGAATATGAAAGAAGTCTAGCAAGACGTACGGGGGTTTGGAGATAGGTATGTTTAGGTGGTAGTTTTGGGAAGCCCACCGGAAGATTGGTCAATGTTGTGGCGACAGTTGCAGCCGTAGAGGGTTCTTCGTCGTCTGAGGGCAACAATTCAGGTGAAGGCGAGCGTGACTTGGTCTTCACAAGTTCTATGGGGCACGTCCTTGATCCTCCTTTACGACCTAGAGAAGCATTCAGATATAGGCTTGACCTATGAACACAATGCATACCTTTCTTTCGTTTCGCAGTGACTTTGTTGACTTTATTCAACTCTCTTGGGGTCAAATCAAAGTCCTCGCATGCCAATAAGACATCTGAAGCGATCGCTCTAGCGCGATTAGCCAGATTTGCATATTCATGCGCGCGTTGAAATAGCTGCTGCACAACTACAAAATATAAAAACAGATGGATTAGAAGGTGATTTTTGAGCAAAGTCAGAAATACAACACATGTTGTAACCTCTAATTGCAAGCGTCCAACAGCAGGTTGTTCTACCCTATCGAAGCCTACATTTTTGAGTTCCTGTAAGACGAGCCTTTCTATGGCCTTTGATGCGACTTTGTGAGTGACGGCTGGTTCAGGCGGGTCATGTTGGACAGGTTCGATCTTCGCTGGTTGCTGTGTTTGAAGTGGAGGAAAATAGGATATGGGTGCCGGAATGGTCGTGACTGGGTATGAATTCGGGTAGTGGTTGGTATATGCTGTGTTGTATATGTCTGGTTGATACATGATGGAAGACACTGAAAGACAATTGTTGGCGTCACCGATCAAGAGATAATCTTTATCAAACTTGTATGTAGTTCGTTAGTTCCTTGTTAAGCAGCTATTCAGGTTATTACTGATATCCAGTCTACTCTACGAGGAAGATGCCAACAGCAGCTGATTATGCTGCGAAGCATGAGATTCCTCCTGCTGGGCTCAAGACCGATTTTCGAACGGCACGTCCTGAAATTGTTGGTCCTGACACGCCAGAGCCGCCTTTCCCTATTATCTTAGCTGGACCTATACAAGAGGGTTGTGGTAGAGGTGGAAAGGATCTTGGATGTCCAACAGGTCCGTCATTTCTATCTGACTTCTCCTGTGCAGGTAAACATGGTATATGTCCTATCAGCGAACCTCCCTGATGAATCAATAACCCCACTAAGCACCAAGTCAGAGACAGGAGTATATTATGGATACGCGCAAGTTATTCCTCCTCCAGAGACGAAAGGTGAATTCGCTGCAGAGGATTTGAAAGTGTTGCCCATGGTCATGAGTTTGGGCTGGAATCCTTTCTACAAGAACAAGCAGTTATCAGCTGTGAGATTTTCTTCAGTCTGTCCCGTCGAAATATTCTAGCCAGGTTGATCGGCAGGAAATTCACATCATGTACAATTTTCCGAGGGATTTCTATGGGTATGAGATGAGGGCAATTGTATTAGGGTACATCCGACCACAGCTTAACTACGTATCTCGAGGTGAGTTTTTCAGCCGTGTTCCTCCGCAAATCTGAGTCATCCACGCTTCCAGAGGCATTGATTGAGGATATCGAAGTCGACAAAAGAGTCGCATTAAACTGCCTCAAAAGACCATGCTATGAGAGGTATTCCCGGGATTCGCATTTCCACCTCCAACTAGAGCACGAGACTTAGATCTAATGGCCTCTTAAAAACATTGTAGAATTGTGGCTGAATGATCATTCAGTCATTAGAATCAGATGAAACAAGGCAAAGCTTACATTACAACCGTCTGGCCTTTGGTGCCCTCGTCCCTCCAATCTTGATTGGTGTTCGATCTTGGATCAGACTAACGAGCTTGCGAACATTAGTTCCTTCAGCAGCCAGCAGCGCTGTTTTCATGGCCTCTCTTCCGTTCCCGAACCCTCTGAAATACAATTCTACCTGGATTTGGCCCTTCTCCTTGACAACTCTTTCAATAATTTGGAACGCAGCGACAGCGCATTGATACCCCGCTTCGTACGAGGACCTGTTAACACCTTTGAATTTGAGTGATCCACCCGAGAACCATCCAACACATCTTCCGTCTGGCTCTGTGACTTGAACCATGGTATTATTGCGACTAGCTCGACAATGGAGGCGGTATCTTAAAGGACTTCTTATAGTTGGTGAGTCTGGAAATGGAGTGGGACGAAAAGACTTCGGAAATCCACGTCCTACTGGGGGATCGTTAAGGACCATTTGTGAATTTGCCTGTTTTCGTAAAGCACTGGCCGAAAAATCCAGCATCGTCGGTTCCGTTGGTAGGGGTGGTTCGTCCTTACCGGGGACGGTCGTGGTAGGGGTCGTTGACAGAAAAGCGCATCGTATTGGAATAGTAAGAGTCGGTTGCTTCGAGACTGCTGTTAGCGATGGTAAACTCGCCCGTAGCGCGAACATGGGTATTGACAGAATTTTGAAGTCGCGTCTTTGAACTCCGATCACTGCGACGGAAGTCTCCGGGAATTGCTTTTCATCTATTCCTAGTATCCAACTGTTTCGCGTTCACAATGTCGGTCAGTCTATCTATCGTTCTACTATGTCGGACAGATGTTTATCTAAATGCAGTTAACAACCACCGTTTACAACTCAGTTTTCAGGCGCAACAGTATGTCTTCCATTTTTACCAGGGTTTACCTAGTGATGACAGTTGCTTTTTAGGTGTCTTTGTTGGCACCATCTTTGCGGGAGCCTTCGCCTTTGGCATTGGATTTGACATTGGCGTGACAAAGTTCTATGACTACTGGAACAGAGGAGTGCGTTGTTCGTTCGTTTTCTGTATTCAGTATCATTTATTTTCACAGAAACAATGGAAGGACATTCGTCAGAAATATGTGCAAGAGGGTTCTGAGTAGACAATGTCAGACTCGGATGCGACTATTCCCCTTAATCCAAAGGCCTTTTGTACACGACCTTTTGATAGGAGAAAGCATGACAACTGCAACAAGCAAATTCCTTCTGCCGAACCCCGTTTCCTTGAAAGCTGAGCTGAATTTTAGACCATGTCGTGATACTTGGATTGGGACATGATTCTATTATCTACTTATGATATCGCAGCGTGGTTAGGGAAATATAGTTGTAAGAGAATAAAATATGTGACAAGTTCGTTACTGTCACATGCCTTAGCCAACGCAACGTATTTGACTTTTGCTAAAAGCCATGTCGCGTGGTCGGTCAAGTTCACCTCGTCTGGGTAAAGATGAGGACATGGACATTGACAATCACTCTCCTGGACGTAAACCGGATGCTAAGGTCGTCATTGTAACGAACTTGACACGCAACGTCGTCGAGTCTCACCTCAAAATAATCTTCGGTTTCTATGGCCAAATTTCCAAGATTGACCTGCCGCTGTTTGGAAAATGTGCGTTGCAAGACGTTGCAATGTTGTTGAACACTATGACTAACCATTTTAACTTCGATAGCTGGACAAAACAGGGGCAAGGCAGCTCTCGAGTATTCCGAATCATCCTCAGCTAGAAAAGCCGTTTCTCATATGGACGGCGGGCAGCTCGATGGTGCAATCCTCAAAGTCGAGCTCTCAGACCTCCCCATTCGTTCCAACTCTCGTTCTCCCATTCGAGGTAGTCGACCACGCAGATTTAGGAACGGACGTGACAGAATCCGGTCTTTCTCGCGTTCACCGTCAAGAAGCCCTCGTTCACGCTCTCCCAGATCCCGGTCTCGCTCACCACTCCCTCCGCCGAGCTATAGACGCAGAGGTGGCGGAGGTGGAGATCTGTACCCACGTGAGCGTGATTCTTTTCGAGGAAGAGGAGGATTTGGTCGTCGAGGTCCTCCTGGACGAGACCGCGATTATTATCGACCTGGGCGTTCCCGTTCCCGTTCCCCCATCCGGCGGGGAGTGGACAGAGCCCCTCCTATCAGAAGGCGTTCGCCTAGCTACACCAGAGGAGGATACGGCGGTCGTCGTAAGTCTAGGAGTTACTCCGTTCGCTCGAGTCGCTCTCGTTCTCGGTCGTTCTCTCGGTCGAGATCTAGATCCCGTTCCATGTCATATTCAAGTGCCTCAAGGAATTCCCGTAGCCGAAGCCGGACAAGGTCCGTCAGTCGAGCCAAGAGGAGCAGGAGCAGGAGCAGGGACGACATCCGAGATAGCAGGTCGAGGTCACCCCGAACATGATGAACGTCTGAAAAGTGTCTACTCAAACTTTTATAAATCATTCGTCTGTACCTTGTCTTACACATCTTTCGTTGCTGGAAGTTTACCGAAGAATATGTATCTACCTTGCAGCTGTTGTGATTTTTTTGTACGACCAATTTGCAAATATATATATATTGCTTTCATTATGAATAACTAAAGTATGGGGTAATAATCTAGTCACTGACCACAGAATCATCGTCGGCAAGGAACGGACTAGGGTTTCGTTGAACATAGAAAATAGATAAGGACAAACCAATGCCACTTACGCGTATTCATAGTCGGTTCGAATGGCACTGGACATCCACTCTTCGTCCGCTTCTTGTTGCGGGAAACCTGGCCCTCCAGCAAGACTCAAAATCACAGGGAGCAACACGAGTCCATGCAGTGCTCCAGAAATGATTAACGTCAACCACATCCGGAAATAATAGATCTAGAAAAAGAGAATTTCAGCAAGGATAAGAAAGAAAGCTGCTTTACACACCTCGAGCAACTTTGAGCGGGTCAAGGCCAACACAGACATCCCAATTAGCTTGGTGGAGGTGATGCCAGAAAGAACCTGAAGAATTGTCAATACGAGAAAAAGGAACGAGAGAACTTGTCACTTGCCGATGGTCCAACATCAACGAGAGCCGTCCACATCCTTTCATCGCGCTCCTTCTGCCCGGATGGGTGGTCGATTGGAAGGCCAATACCGGCGCTCATAAAAGCCCTTGCAATATGCGCGCAGAATTCGACAGCAATGCCTAACGATATGACCAAGTTGACGAGACTGATTGCATTCAAGCTGATTCCCCAAACCGACATGATACCCATGACATTAACGACAGTTAGAGCCACAGCGGCAGTCACGATAATACCCGTTCTCCAAGAGCCCAAAAGGAGTGCGGTGATGATGAGCACGGAACCCAGCCCGAGACCCAGTACTTCTTGTGTGATCGCGATGATATGGGCGTATTGGTCGAAGAAGACATAGAACATGGAGTAAGGGAAGACGGTTGCGCCTATGTCTGCAGAAATTTCGTCTGCAATACGATGAGCCGCTGCAAAGGCATTGATAAAGTCCGCTTGGCTCTTCAGAGGGGAATGGAAAGTACGGAAATGGGAAGCTGCTATCCTTGAACCATCGAGGGCAATGGCAGAACCGTATGCTGTCTTGCCACCTAAAGGACAGTCATCGGTAGTCGGAGACTGCCACCACTGCTGGAAGTACGACATGAACTCCTCGCCCTCAGGCAAACCATCCATCGTAACATTCCAAGGAGGCTGTTTATCCTCGTAGCAAGGCTTGCAAAGCCGCGGAGAGTCACGCGGACCACAAAAGATGGATGGATCTGCCTTCCGAACGCGACAACACTGATAATTCGAAGGGCTCAGCCAGCGCAAAAAGTCATCGATCCAGGAGGCGGCAGGTTCTGCAATAAAGGAAGATTCGGGTCGCTTCCGTTCTAATTCCAGCCTATTGGCGATAGAGTCGTCTCGGCAAGTCGAAAACCGGCCACAGAGGGATTGTTGACCAAGACGGTTCGTGACGTCGATATCTCTGGATACAAAGTAAATGGGCGGACCAACGTCAAGGTACGCATCGAGGTTGTCAAAGTAGTCGACCAGATATGACTCCGAGGGCAAAGCAAGACGTTGATCTGACCCAACAATTAGAGAATTGCGAACAACAGGCTGTGTAATCACTCACCAAGGCCAAGTTGGATATGTTGCATGGAAATCACAGATGCCACGAAAAGACCTCCAAATAAAACCACAATAATGCCCTTAACAAATGGTTTTAACAGGAAAGGAGCATAATATCTGCGTATGAAGCGACCAATTTTTCCCAATCCACTACTGGTTACCGGGTGTTCGGGTAACATGATTCTTGAGGACAATTGGATGCACGGGAAGCAATCCACACGGTTACTCTGCAATAAATTCAACACCCAACTGGAAAAAAAGTTGATACGAAATCTTACTTCAAAACGTTTCAGGTCAAGCAGCAAGGCGCTTATGAATACGGTCACTTGCAAAGTAGCATTGAGGAAGACACTTCCAGCAGCATACAAGGCAAAGTTGCGAACAGCAGGCATGGGAACGAGTGCACCCAATCCAAACGCCACGGTCTCCGTAATTGTGCTAAGAAGAATGGAGGGACCCATCTTTGCCAACGTTCTGGCGACTCTTTCTTCGGCAGAAAGGTACAACGGCATGGAAGCAGCGTCAACATCGTCATGTGCTGAGTCGAAAGGCGATCGATGCGACGTCGTTGGAGACATTGAATCGCGAATTTGATAATTCTGTGTGGCGGCATTCGGGCCATGCAGAAAATTCTGTCTATCTAGTTCGTGAACAAGGATGAACACGTTATCGACACCGACAGCAAGGACCAAAAATGGGATGACTTCTGCGATGATGAGGGTCACTTTCACGCCAAGGAAGGAAAAAAGCCCGACAGATGACGAGACAGAAAGGATGACAAGAAAGATGCCGAACAAGCCAAGAGTAAATTTGGATCCAACGAAGATCGACCTGGGCAGACGAGGAAAGATACTGGGTGTAGTTCCTGTATCGACCGAGAGTGAGGAAGCGGATGCGACATTCGATGAACGGAATAGCGTCGGGAAATTGCGTGCCCATGCGATAAGCGAAGCTATGAAACCGTCTTCCCCTCGACTTGCGGAGTTACTCCCCAAAGTTAGTGAGACGTAGAAGAACATGGCCAGATACGACAAAACAACAATTTTCACGTCCGTGTTCGTACTTTTATTTAGTTCTTCCTCAAGTGATACGCCTGTCGAAAACACGATCTCCAATCCTGCATCGGCTGGCGATTTCTGGCTTATTTTATGAAGATAATTTTTCAATGTTTCTTCCCACTCCATGGCAATTGATCGAGTCCGTTCATCGAGTGAATCAGAAACGACATATGTGACGACAAGAGCTTCGGCTTCGAGGTAAGCTTTCTCTCCAGACTCCTTGGTTGGTACACCACCGAGAACGAAATGAGGACCCAGGGGTTGTTGGAAGTCGGGAAGGCAGTCTACAGGTGATGTCGCACAAGATACGAGGTGTTTAGCCCACGTAACTTCGTCATAGTCGTCTAGATCGTTGTCGAACCATCCTGCCACTGATTGAACAATGCAAGCACCCCGTGGACCAGCAGGTTTGAAGCAGACGTCACGAAGCGTATAGCCATTTGGTGATGTTAACTTCCTGATCTCGGCCTCGATTCGGAACCAATACTCCAGGTGATCGTAAGAGAGAACTGGTGGCTTGTTTCCGACGGATATTGGGTGCGACGACAAAGAAGTGTTAGACGCCCCAGCGCCGCCGATGATAGAAGTGATAAAAATCTGCTCGGTGCGATAGAATGGACCAAACTTCTCGTCGAAAAATTCTTTTTGTAGCTTGCTTTCTGATGTAGGGGCGACCCATAGCCTAACAGGATCAGTTTCTACGTCAAACTTCTTCCATCCGATATTGAGCAATCCGATACCGAAGAACACAATTGCAAATGTTAACCAGGGATACGAAGCAGCAAAAAAGCCGAGCTTGTAGAATGCACGTCGGAGGAGATTGTTGAGAGGATAGTGTCTGGGTTGTACAGTTTCGATCGGATCCAACAGTGATGCGCCGCGGCCAAGATGACGTGGATCAGATTGAGCCCCAGAGGAATCCTCCTCTATATGCTGTGCAAGCGAGCCAGCACCAATGAGTCCACGGGTATGTATTCTTGGAGATGCGGTGTCTTCGGATAATGCCACACGCTCGTATGTCCTTTCTCTCCTCTTCCGGAGCGTGCTCTGGAGTATATATCCCACCAAAAAGCCAATAGTTGCAACACAATATGTGATAATTAATATAAAGGACAGGCAACTCATCTCTCCAATTTGGCAGGTAGGGCTCTCATTCGGTGGTGGAACATATGGCACTTGGGGACAAACAGCAGGACAATCGATACAGGTGCAGCGACTGAGCAAGTCATCATCTGCGCAGTTCCGTGCAATCCCGTTCAAGGGTGAAATCTCTGGTGGTGGGGAAAGCGGAAAGTCGATTTGGAATGGGCTGCCTAGATCCTTTTCTTCACCAAGAAACTTGAAGAATGAGTAAAAGTTCTTGGCTCCTCCACCAATAAGGTCCATCACATAACCATTGGTATTTCCGTATTGAACACTCTTGCAACTGTCAAAGAAACCCTCTCCGTACTTTTTGGTAACGAAGAAATCCAAAGACTTGACTGCCATTTTACCGGTTGAGGTCGTCTGTGTAGATGTGATGTTCAGAAAGTTCGCTTGGTCCGGAGAACAGGTAAACGTGCAGAAGAACGAGCGAAAGTTGTTCCGACATGCAGGACATGCAGATAGTAGCGGTTCCACTTGTTCAAAATTCTCGTTCAGAGTTTCCAGTTGGTCCGACGTGCAGCAAACTGGACCCTGTGTAAGTTCTGGGCCACAAACCCGTTGAAGTAGCTGGTGGTTGTCCAACTAGTGGAAATCTTGTCAATAAACAATCTCGAAAGACTTTGCAACTCGCACCTCTTGTGGTGGACCGTCATACGGACATGGTAATGGTTTGCCAAAGAATCCCTTCTTTCCACATGACCCACGCATAACACACTTGCTTTCCCCGTCAAATCTATCCATCTTGATACGTTATTTATCCACTTGTAAGAAAATATATGCAAGGGCCTGAGACATAGGCGACTTAAGACGCGGACTGAAATGTGGAACGACTGGAGTGGTCTGACGCGACGCGTGCCGGAATGGGCCGAACAATCGTCCCGAAGAAACATACTTACATCTCATAAACTGTAAATGTCGGACGGATCCACAAAGCTACAAAATGCTTCAAAGCCAAAGAAACGATTTGTAGGAAGCAAGTCCTCGAAACCGTCAAAGCCTGGAGCATCCAAAGTAATCAGCAATCAGATCCCTCCTGACATTCTTCAGGACCCCCAATTAAATGCAGCGATAAACCAGCTACCTTCCAATTACTCTTTTGAAATCCATAAAACCATTCACCACATTCGAAAGAACAATGCCACCATGGTCGCACTTCAGATGCCAGAAGGTCTGCAGATGTTCGCATGCACGATAGCGGACATCGTTGAGAGGTTGGACTCTGGTCAACATAAACTGTTGAGACTGACACTCATGGCATCTCTTAGATTCACCACCACGTTGACCGTCATCATGGGAGACGTGACATACGGGGCGTGTTGCATTGATGACTATACCGCTGTTGCCCTTGGCTGCGATATGCTCATACACTATGGACACAGTTGTTTAGGTCACTTTCAACCCATGTCAGAATACAAAATCGTTTTGAAATTGAATGACAGTGCCTGTGGACCAAACGTCTATCAAAACCCTGTACATCTTCGTCGAAATTGGCATCGACTCCAAGCATCTCGAAAAAACCATCCGAATGAATTTTCCGGACGACCGAAACACATTTTATCGCAATCTGCTCGAATTTGAAGAAGACAGGGCACGAATTCCAATAGGTACCAAAATTGGAGTGGGTCGAAATCTCCTGATTGAAAACGGCGACTCTCCAGGCGATCCAGATCTGATATCCCCAACCTCAAAACCACAATTACCTACACGATTGTCGTTGGTTTCAACTATACAGTTTGTCGCAGCTTTACAGTGTCTTAAGGAAGATCTGTCGACAGATTCAACAAAAACCGATGCTGCGATTACGACTGCGGAGAGTTCCAAGTTCTGGACTGGAAGGTATGAAGCCACGATACCAAGATCGAAGCCACTTTCTCCTGGAGAGATACTCGGCTGTACTGCTCCGCGGTTGGCGGACGTAGATGCCCTGATGTACGTATCTGTTGACCCCTGTCCCAGTGAATACCCAATTTTGTTCTAGTTATCTCGGCGATGGAAGATTCCACCTCGAATCTATTATGATATCGAACCCAGACGTCCCAGCTTTTCGATATGACCCATATTCAAAAAAGTTAACACGGGAACGCTACGATCATGAAAAGATGCAGTCAGTCAGAGAAAACGCGGTCCAGTCAGCACGCCAAAGCATAAAACATTTATCGGAAAACAACTCTATAGACGAAGATTCTACAAAGCTGTGGGGAGTGATCCTTGGGACCCTGGGCCGACAAGGGAATGTCAAACAACTGCAGGTTGGTCCTTCTGTCATGCACACGCGAGTTCCGTTCATTTCTCTCCAAAGGCCATCACACACCAACTGGATCAGTCGAAATCCCCAGTTTCTTACGTCCAGATTTTGCTATCAGAATTATCACCCGCCAAATTGGCGCTATTCAATCCGCATATTGCCACGTTTGTACAAACATCATGCCCGCGCCTTTCTATCGACTGGGGCTATGCCTTTGACAAGCCGTTATTGAGCCCGTATGAAATGGCGGTCGCTGTGGGAAAGCTTCCAAGTTGGATGGACAAAGCTGCACAAGACAGGAAAGACGAGAAGACCGGCATCTATCCCATGGATTTCTATGCAGCTAACAGTCCGTGGGCGATATCGAGGATTAAGGGGACTTTCGACGTTTAATCCACAATGTGGGCCGCTATGAATGTGCTGCATAGGATTGAAAGCTGCTGAATCCATATTGCAGTGCCGCGTCACCCCATCATCATCAGTAAAATGTGGAAAAGTTGATTTCTCGTTATAGCAATGGTAATTAGTCAGCGGAGTGACACTGTCCGATATGCGAATGTAACAGGCTCCTCAGACTGCTAGGTAAATTGTCGGTCATGTATCATAAAGAAGACCATTTACAATGAGTTGTATAATTGGCAGGACGGTATACTTATTATCTCAGAGCTACATCTTCAGCATCATACATTGGTCACCGTGATGTCCTTGGGATATGGTCTGCATAAGAATACATTGCCACAGATACTTAGTTGTAATCTAACATTTCAAGTGATATAAAGTGTATGACATTGAGGTTGGGTATATGCAAGAAGTATTATACAGCACCTGTGGCAGGGCGGCAGGCATTATAAATCATCATACCCGGCAACATCCTCATCACTAGGTGCATCCTCATCACTAGGTACATCCTCATCACTAGGGGCATCCTCATCACCCTCATCCAAGTACCCATCCTCTTCCTCACAATTCACTTCACCTGCTGATTTGCTACCACCCTCATCACTGGAGTGATTACCCTCAGCTACTTCCAACATTCTGCCTTCCATACCAGTGTCCTCGTCAACATTGTTGGCATTATTCTGACTATCCACTTCATTATCAGTGAGTGTGTCATTGTCCATCTGAATAGTTTGTTTGTGTGGACTAAGGTGCTGACCACAGTGCCCAACTCCAATACCGAGAAAACGCATGAACATGTCACGATCGGCAAATCTAACAATTAGTCTAATGTCAGGACCTGGTAACTTGAATCTGTGAACACTCACATCCCAACATAGTAATTGGCCCAGTCATCCTTTGCTCCATCTGGACGAGCTTCAGTGGGGCTATGTGTTAACAAATCCTGTGTTCTCCCATCACTAAAAGACGGAATGAGATGGCAACCCCGAATGACAAGTGCTGGGTCCAGAAATCCAAACGAAAACTCATCCGAGTCTGGAACAAACCCAATTTTGGGAAGCTTTGCTTTCTTTCTTCCAAATGATTGACAAGGAACGACACCTAGCCACCTGACCCATAGAAATTCCATGTGTCTGAACCGGAAGTTGTGAGATTGAACACCTGAGTGCTGAACCTCCGCATGAAATACACCAACAACTGATGCATACCAGAACGGGTGAGCGCCAGGCTCAATTTCTGGTGATGGGACCATAACAAAGGGATGGGTTTTAGTGTTTATCGTGTCAAAATCTCGGCGCATATCATAAGTTGTGTAATTGATACGGGCTGTGCAGTGGCGGTAAATTGTATTGTTTCGAATGCGAACAGAGTTGCGATCCTCATTGGAAAAGGATTGGTGTGTATCACCATCAAATTCAAACCCAAGCATACGGCTTAAAAGGTGATCCTGGAGCTTTGGAATGAAATCCTAGAATTATTGCAATTCTGAGTGGGATGTTGTTGAGGGCAAAGGAAAACAATTCACCTTTTTAGCTGGGTCATTTGCACCTGTTTGAACGAAGTGGAAGAGGGAAATGGATGTATTTCGAGACCTGGAAATTAGGTGGTGGTCCTCCAGTTCACTATCATGGTGCAGAATTTTGTCATCTGCCAAGTCTACCTTCTCAGTAGACTTGCTTGCCTGTCGCAGCGCCTCTCGTCTATTGTATTTCTTGCCAATTTGAGCCAATGCATCCTTCTTGTTTGTTAATCCGTACAGCCGTTTGACTAACTGATGAGCAAGTTCACCCTGGAAAATTATATTTCAATGCTTGCAAACCTGAAAAACGTTTTCAACTTACAAGTTGAGTAGAATAGGAGTCTGTTGTTCCAAAATGTTGAATGTGTTGAACGTAGTCACCAAGAAAATGGAATTTTACTGTTAGTAAGTTCAACACTCTTGGTTTTCGTCCACCCGAGCCTGATGGTGTGTCTAAATGCAAAATAAATCAAACCATATCAGAGAAATACTAGTAGGTTACCATGATTTGAAGGTGCAGCTACACCAGATTCTTGGGAACTCCCATTTTGCTGTTCGACTACAGATTGTGTCGAATTATCAATTACCCTTAGTTGTGCACCAGGAATGAGTGCTGCTTGCTTCTTTCGGTTTTGCTCTCGAGCCCGGGCTGCAGCCTCTCGAGGAAGCTCAACAGTTGCAAATTGGGTACAAGTCAAGTGTCGGAATATGCGGAACAGTTGTCCGAGTTCGGTTGTAAGCTCCTCAAGTAATTTAAGCGATGTTCCAGTGTGCATGCGTAGTTTTGCTAGGGCATGCCATTCAGCCATACGATAAAGCAATTTCATGAGACGCCGGTTGTGCTGTCCCTCAAGCAGGCCATCAAAGGCTGGAATTGCACACTAGACAGCTGAGTAAATACAATGGTTATCCATTTACAGAGGTGTCCATACCTGAAGGAGGTCCTCGAAGTTATGTGCAGCTAGTTTCTTCATTTCTGAAGCATTCACAGGAAAATTGCGGATTGTGCCATGACCAAATGTTGATGTTTGGTGGTATCTGGCAAAGGTTATCTCAATCTGTACAGATAAACCAGCCAATCGACTCACCTTCGGTCTAGTTCAATGACAAGCCTGTCTGTACCATCACCAGCAGCATAGAGTATACGAATAAGGTGTGTGAAGGTTGTTTTCCACACACCAAGCTCGAATTCGTGCATAAGATCCACGACAAGCATATCAGATGGATTGAAGCCATTGCCAAGACGTTCAACAAATGAATTCTATATCTTTATGTAATTAAAATAGTAAGCCAGACATGAGATAGCAAGTATACCTGAGTAGGTATCCCTGAAAAATCTTTGAGAAGTCCTTCAACGGCAGCTCCAGTAATTGGTTTTGCAAGGTCATAGATAAATCGTCGAGCTTGAGAAACCTTGTTTCCCATGTATTGCCGGAAGCCAGTAACACGGATCAACATGTCACGCCGAAGCCCCATACCGTCCAGCTTTGATTTCGGGATTAGACATCGTGGACAAGGGGTCAAACCCTTATCTCGAATGGTGGCCAAAAGAATTCTGTTTGACATTAGATTTTCACATTTGGATTTCAGTGTCAACTTGGCAGACGTACTTCTCTGGATAGTCTGCGGAATATGTAAAAAACCGAGGATACACACGGCGCTCAATACCATCTACACATCTGATAACAATACCATACTTGAACGCATGAATAAAGTCGTCATCAAGCAACTTTTGCCATACTGCATGCATGAGTTCTCGACGGCAGTGGGTCAGAATTGAGTCCTTTTGAGTGCGCCACTTCGGATGAAAGGATGAAACAAATTCTCGAATTGATTCTGGCAACTGCCAAATGCAATCGTTCATGTTAGACTAACCTGACTATGGTGGGCATAGATACAAAAGAACTTACAGATGGAATGTATGCCAGGTGATGCATTGCTCCAGAGTCTGGCTGAGCCCGAATGTACTTCGACAGATTTCCGAGCATGAGATATATAGGCCATGCTTTCGCTGTGCCAAAGTCCGCAAGCATTGTTGCATCTGACGAAAACATCAATGCTGCGACCACTTTCTCCCGTTTGCAATCAGGATCATCAGGTGGAACTGGCGCATGGCGTTGGACTTCCTCAGCTGCTGTAAAAAAGGCATCGGAGGTGAATATTTCGCCGTAAATCCGCTCATCCTCATCACTAATTGGAGATTTCTGAAAGAGTTTGAAAGGCGAAAAGTGATACATATGGGCAAGGGAATTCTCGAACGCCTCTCGGATGACCGAAGTCAACTTTCGATGTAAAAAACCAGGTACAGCAAATTTCTTTGGCTCTGTGTTACGTTCTCCCGAAGGCACAAGAATGTCAACCGAAGACTCAATAAACTGACTTCGCAGGGCTGATATTGAGAGGGCTTTATCCAGTCGTTGATTCTCTCGATGGGCATCGAACCTAGCGAGATCAGCCGGGTGAAAAGTTGGTGAAAGAATGACATCATGAACAAATTTTGTTGTCTCTGCTTCAGACTTCATGACATGTCCATTGTTGAGCCATTGCATCACAGAGTGAATGGTAGGATTTGAGAATGGCCAGAATGGAGTTTGGGATGTTACTAGCTTGTCAGATGGAGGTGCTGTTTGAGAGAAAGAATTACAGTTGTTATGTGTATTTGAGAGGTCTTTGAGGGTAAGTAGCGCATCGGGATCCGTTGAAGGCCGATTTGGATAATCTCGCCAAATGCCAAAAGAATTGGCTGCAGTTACAAGGCGATCACGAACAATCAAGATAACGCGTCGTATAGGGTGTGGCTCAACTGCTTGATTTGAGGGCCCAATAGGTGCTGGCGCTGGAGGCTCAGGAAGAATGTCACGGAATCGCTTCGGCAACCGATATTCACGTCGAGGGCGTCCAGATCGTGTAAGAAGCTGTGCAGGAGGTGATGGGGGGTTCAAAGTCGATTCAGAAACTGGATCAGGACATATGGCACCATGTAGATCCTGAGTGGTGTTGCAATCCGAGTCCTCTTGAATGGTAAGCAACGAGCCTGCAGCTTTGTCATCAAGATCCATTGGAAATTCATGTTCATCCGGGTTGGAATTGTCAACCACTGCCTTGGACACTATATTTCCTGATGTAAGATTATCATGTCTGTTCATGAGTCAAAGCCATAATAGTAGAAAATGTTGCACCTGTCAGATGCGCCTGTATTTATTCCTTGGTAAGAAACTGTTGTACAGAAATAATGAAAATTTATACCTGCAGACGACCTTTCCGAGTTGATAATGTTGAAAGAGCAGTCTGGGAATCAAGCCCTCTTTCTTTTCGAAGTTCTCTACAAAGTTGGCGTGTGGTTTGGAATCTGTGACACGATTTCCGATGCTTCGTGAGGTGGGAATCCGCTGCAAAAGTTTTGTTGCACCCTGGGACACATTGCGGCATGAATATAAAGAGAGTCAAGGTGATAAAAGTCCACAACAGGAAGTGCATAGAGAAAGAGAAAGCAGTTTAAAACAGAAGCAAGACAAGAGATGATTGTCATTCAACAACGCTATAGCTTATCTCAGCCAAATCACGGAATTTACTAATTTACTGATTATATAAATCAACTCTGGCTTCCAAAACATTTTTTACTAAGCGAGCAATAAGATACTAACAGTGAGCATAGCAGACGACGTGAGCAAAGGAGGAAAATGAAGTGCAGTTGCAAAATGTACCTGTTTTGGTTGCTACTTGGAGCTGAGGAACACACTGAGGAAGGCACAGAGGCCTGCAAGAAAAACACAGGAAGACTTCAAGATATTTACAACAAAAAAGGAAATATAGCAAAGGCAGTAAATGAACGAAATGAATGGCTAGGAATGTCGACGCTTTCTCGAAGCGGGGATTTGTTGTGAATGGTCAAGTTTGGAACGTTCCTTTTCCCCAAGCATAAATTTCCTGTCAAATTCGGTTATCCCATCCTTCTGAAAGTCCCCTGTTGCAATAAATATAAGCAGCTGAAAAGTGAAGCACCGGTGGACATACCTGAGGCTGAGCCTTTCCATTTATCTTCCCAGCCAGTCTTCCAATCAACGGAGTAGCCAGACTTGAATGAAAAGACTAGGGAGTCATTGGGGATGTCAGCTCTGTTTTGCCAAAGTCTCTCCAGTTGTGCATCACATTTGACAATGTTTGAAACCTGCATGTCCAGCAGCTCCATAGTGCAATGGGGGGCCCCTTGAAGTTCATCTTTATCTGCCCTTTCTTTATAGGCAAGCAGTGCATTCAAAATCTCCACCAAGTATATTGATGGCAAATCCTCAACAATCTCGCCTGCCACGTCCCTGATAATGCAACATGATCGTACCCACTTGACCATGTGAAGAGCGACCCCCCGTGCATAGCATATGGCTAGTCGTTCGTTTCCGGGAATATCATTTCGATCATAAAGCTGCATTAGACTCCGCTGATCAGAAGTGACCTTCTCACCCTCCTTCTGATTAGGCGCACTGTATGTGCGAAAATCCAACACATTGCCAAGAATAACAATAAGGCACAGAGCAACCAGATTCAACACGCCAGAAAATGTGTTTATGCTTGGTAAATGTTGAATTTCTGACTCTTCCAATAATTATGAGACCTCGTTAAATTGATTTGATATAACTTACCAGTTTCTGAACCATCACGCTCCAACAATCCCAAGTGGCAAAAAAGCAGGATTCTCCGTAATAGAAGACGTGAAGGTTGATGTGAAATGTTGGTAATGAAATCGCCGACCACGAAGCTATGAACAATGCCTTGCAAAGTCTCCTGCATGAGGAACGTGGAGTAATAATGCCCACCATGGCAGATAGTGGCCTCAGGACCAAAAACAAAGTGGGGGGTGCTAGGTTTCATCAATCTATTGATGTATAAGCTCGAATAGAAGAGAATCTATATAGAACTTACAGAAGATCACCAGGTTTTAGCACAACCGCTTCCAGATCGTAAGCGGCAGAATCCGGGATTTCATCAAGGCGAAAGCCTTCATTGAGAAAGACGTCAATCGACGACAGAGGGTTCTCAGGTCGTTCCCGGTAAAATCCCCAGACCTTCATCCCACATACAACCTTGAGGAATGTGTTGAATCCATCGCAGTCAATGTGCAAAAAGGTCATCGTATTCGCAGTTCCAGCTAAACCCCAGCGCATATGCTCAGTGGGATAGTGCAACTCACGGCCACAATGCAGCTTTGCACGTGTGAAATCCCATGCCGTGAGGTCAGTGGCATAGGCATTTGGATCTATATTCCCATTCCACATCGGAAATTCTAGCCCATTGAGGATTTTACCATTTGGATCCCTAGCATTCCGCAATATCTCACTGACCAGTCCACTGACGGTAGTAGGACTGCATTTGTCGGATCGACTCCGTGGCATTGAATAATCTACAAAGATTGTGGAGTTCAGGCACCTGCGCAAAACAAGTGAAAAACAAATCACCCTGGATTGAAACTTGGCTCCGGAGTGGGCTCAGTGTACGCAGACTCCGTTCGTCAAACTTCAAACTCGGATCATGAGGAACGTCAGTGATGATGATATTCTTGTCCCTCATAAGCGCTTCTAAGTCGTGGGTGGGCATACCCAGAAAATCCTCGTATTTGACAATTGACAAAATTGACTTATCCTTGTCGATGATATGCAAGGGTTTGTCCTCGACGTAGCCTGATTCCACACGGGCAAAAAATTGTTTAATCCTTGTGTTGTATTCAGGAAACTAATCATAGTCAATTTAGGAAAATCAATCTGATAAAACAAGAGGAACTCACGTGGGATTGGGGGGTGAACTTGATTTCATTGCCCTTTGCATCAAATGCCCGCAATAGTGTATCACAAGGGACCTTAGGTGGTGCCTCATTTTGACAGAGCGAAATTTCTTCCTCCTCCACCTTACAAAAAGTCTCAAACCCAGCATCACACCAAAAAAGGGTTACGCACAAAGTCATTAACAAGCACTGGCTCCCATGGTGAGTAATACAGGTCAACATCGATAGGATCTTCTTCAGTACCAGTTGCACCAACATTGTCTTTCTTGTCAACCTTACTGTTGGAGGTCACAGGCACGTGGCGGCGCCTTTTCCAATTCCTCCCCTTAGTAGACAAGGGAACCCGAATAGTAGCAGCAAGAGTGGTCGAACGGGTTTTAACTTTTCGAGAAAATTGTTGTTGTTCAGCATCGGAGCCATCAGAATGTTCTGGGTCCTCATCATTTCCAGCATCATCATCACTGTCCTGGCGTTCCGCAAGATCCCCTTCATCCATATCAACATCTGGATTCTCTTCAGCTATATCAACATCAGGTTCCCTTTCAACCATATTTCCACCATTGTCAACCATCATGTCACCCGACTCATCACCACCCACCTCGCCATCTGATGGACCACCCAGTTCTATATCCCCCTCTCCCGTCAGGTCCTCATCCGGCTGCCCACCCAGTTCTATATCCCCCTCTCCTGTCTGGTCTTCATCCTGCTGCCCACCCAGCCCAAGATCCCCCTCTGCCGTCTGCTCTTCATCCGGCTGCCCACTCAGCCCAATATCCCCCTCTGCTGTCTGCTCTTCCTCCGGCTGCTCACCCACTGAACCACCTTGCGGTATATCCTGCTTTCCATCCTGCTCTCCATCCCCTCCTTCATCAGTGTCTGCATTTGGTTCTTCACCTTCAAGATCCATGGGGAGTGGTACGCCGTTGTCATTTGCAGGACCAGCAGGCAATAGTTTTTCTGAATGTATAAAAGCATTCAGAACGTCTTCCTCGGAGATGAACGTGTTATTTGGGAATAACGAGTCAAATTTCAATGAAAGCCGTGAACTGACAGGACTAGTCGAAAATGGATGTGGAACTTCCTGCGAAGGTGGACGGCGAATAGAAAGGGAAGACGAAGCGCCTGGTGTCAAAGACGTGGCTGAATGGAAAGAGGAGTTGAGACAGGCAACCAATGATTGTTCCGTAGAATTCTGAGCTGCAGGAGGACTGCATGAGTCTGTAATGCCATTCTCAGGCATCACACTTGGGGAAAGAGAAGATGCACCTTCTCCATTGCGTGATTGAATTGTTCCTAAAGATGCCAGTCAAGAGAATGTACAGTCAAAAAGGATGTGTGACAGTACCAATAGTCAAGTCGAACCAACCACAAATTGCAGGGCCCTCTGCGGATTCAATTTTTCCCCAAGGGATATCAGCAAGAACGGATTTCAATGCTTGAAGAGGTGTCGACGTTCCTCCAGCAAGCGCAAAGACGGCATTCCAGATTGACTTCTCCACCTCAAGCAGGAGATCTGGCTTTTCGTTCCCAAGTTGAATAGCCAGATTAAAAAGCGTCTGTCTGTTAAACGATTTCTTGGCAAGCTGAAATGAGAATAACAAGAATAACGGGGATATCATGAGCGCTAACTGAAGAGGAGCACGGAGATAGGAAAGTCCTTCCACTGAGCTTGATACCTCTGCGGCCAGCTCGCAGAACTCTTCAAAATTCTCCTGGTCCTCAGGGGAAACAAGAATTGAATCATGGAGACGAGAACTCGTATTTGGGGGTCTGCAAATGTAGGATATAACACGCAAAGAGAAAAGATGCAAATGGAATAACTTACGCTGGAAACAATTTCTCAAATTTGTCCGGTAAGTCGGGAATAGAATCACAAGGAAACGAGAATTCACTCATGCAGGCTATATGCATGGCGGCAAGTAAAAAATTGTTCTCGATGGCGGTATACTTGGAGGAAGCGCGATTTTTTGAAATCATGTGCAGCAAACGAAGAGGAACGGAGCCCTTTTTTGCAGGTAGTATAATATCATTGGAACCACTGTTGACTTTGTTCATAATTTTACGGAAGGCAAGTAGAGGCTGCGTCCAGTCAGTCAGCTTATCCATACCCTACAAAGACTTCAGATCAAGTTATTGGTGAGAAGAAATGCACCAACGTGGAGCGACTTTTGGATCACTGGAAGAGGACTTCGTGGTATAGAGGGAGCGCGAGATGCATGACCGGTAAGCAGGGTGGCAACTTCCAACAGGCGATACGCGCTAACAAAAGC
>QDKV01005099.1_pt1 | contig 27049 bp, 35 predicted proteins | sample 1861101 | NCBI WGS metagenome assembly QDKV01 (sample SAMN04275158, study PRJNA302643) | Fungus metagenome, whole genome shotgun sequencing project. | isolation source: fruitbody | host: Mallocybe terrigena | place: Sweden | collected 2013 | reverse complement strand
AGAAGCCCGATGCTCTCAAGGAAAGCTGGACGGCTAGAATTGGAACTCACGTGTACACGGAATTCCCCTTACAATGAGCTTATCTCACAATAACACAAATTTCTCTCCCTTGGCATATCTCGTTTTCTGCTGGGATGTCATCATGTTTCACAATTGCCTGTGATATGGCAGCTGTTCACCCGAAGAAGCGCTTTCGTGAGCAAGACGACGTGCCAGAGGCACACAAGCGACTGAAGCTTGAAGTTGGGAAGGCGTCTCCGTCAACCCTAGCTCTGCCCAACCAATTCCAGAAGATTACGGGACCAGACCACGCTATTTGTTGCAACCGTCCTTTCGAGACTGTCACAATTCCTCTGGTGTTACTTCACGAAGCCTTTGGAATTTTTAAAGATCGATGTTTACAACCCCCTTCAAAGGCTGCAACCGCATGCCTTAATGAACTTGCGCCGGGCTACGGCATGCATGTGGTATGAGAAAGAGACACAACGTAGAGACGCGGTTCAAAACGTGCTCAGAAAGCATCTTCGCCTCACGTTTCATCCGGAGAAAGTTCCAGGCACAGAATATATAACCGATGGAAATCTTACCGTTGTCATCATGCCGCCCTGTGTTCGAGAGTGCAAGAATGAGGAAGGCAATCCCCTTAACCAAGCCACATTATACTATTCAAACTTTCTCAAATATGCTTTTGATCGCCCTGAGAATTTTTACAACTTCAACACACGGTTTCCGTGCATTCTCGTTGTTGACATGGGTATGTCTGCACCTTCATCAACTTCTCACTTGTTAATGATATATTCAGGTTCGTATCTCGCATTCTATGGTGCTCTATGGGATGGTGATCGTGTGAGGGTCGAACCTCTCACAGGTTTTGATCTCACAACCCATTGGATGGAGAGGAAAACCCGAGACACGATTGCGTCTAGCTTTGATGCGCTCGTGCTTGCAGTTGAAAATATTCAAGCTCACTACGACAAAATCGAAGCTGAGGCACGTGTGAACCCAGCACCGAAACCGTATAATCCTCAAGTTCAGAGAGCTCTCAATTTCCCATTCGTGACGTCCTACGTCGACAGCGCACAGAAAACAAGTTTAACCTACGTTGAACGGCTGGATAAAGAAAAGCTCGTCTTTTCCGCTTTTGTAAATGACGATCGACAAGCCAATTGCATCGTCAAGTTTACCCAGCGGTATTCGGAGGCTGCACACCTTTCCCTTCAATCCTACAACTCAGCTCCTCTCCTTCGGTGCTGCATCCGAATCTCCGCGGAATGGACAGCTGTTGTTATGGACACGTCAAGGTATACAATGCTCTTTGGTCTGCGCCTCACGAAGGACCAGCAGGAGAAGATACGATGGAAAGTAGAGAAAACCCTCCAGGTTCTGCACGATGCAGGATTTGTTCACGGTGACGTGCGAAGCACTAATATTCTCATTGACCTTGAATCACTTGACTCTGACAATGTGGGGATTCACTTTGTCGACTTCGATTGGGCAGGACATATTGGAGAAGCCAAGTACCCGAATGATATCAACGGGATTACTGTGAAGCGTCCAGAAGGGGCCGAGGGTGGGAAGCTTATAACCGTGGAGCACGACAAGATGATGGTATCTTATCTGTTTACATGACTAGATAATTGGCAGACCCCAGTAGGAAATAATAAGTATCCCACTGTTGAGCTGCAGCGGTCCAACCTAATACTATTCCTGTCCGGACCTGGAAACAAATACAGGTAGGTCAAGAATTTCTTGAAGGAGGTAAAACTCGCCTATCCACTGCCACTGATTATCATTTGCGATCGATTTGATTTCGTCCACGACCTTATCCTTCACTTGTATCAGAACGCACTGGTCAACTTCATTGATGGTGTGGAACTGCTCACCCTCACCTCACCTTCATCCTCATTGACCAGAAGGAAGAATGGTCTCCTCCCGTTTCCTCGTCTTGTGTTCATATGTGGTGGTCTTCCTTGCTTCAGTGGCCCGTGATGATACCCCCAACCACAAGAAGGACGTGACTGTTTTGATTCTCGCCAGTGGAGTCTCTGGTATCATCACAGCCCAGACCCTTAAGAGAAGGGTGTCACGGACTTTAAGATTATCGAGGCTCAAAATAAACTCGGAGAACGTTGCACAGCGAGACGTTTGGAGCGACGGATAGGCGAATGACTGTTAAGGTACGAAATCTCGTCATTACGCTCGCAGAGTTGGGGATTGACTCACCTCCATCTCGTTTTGTAGGTGGTCCAGGTCAAGGTCCCGTAAACCCGTCCTCACTATATTCTTCTTCGTCTACATCCGGGGCATCCTGAAAATTTATAGTTAAGTAAGAAGAGACGACAATAATGTAATGAGGCACGTCGACGGTGTGCTTGTTTTGTTTTATGGGGGGTTGGGGTGATGGTCGTTTCCTAATATTCCCGGCGTTCAACCGAGAAGTTTCTGTTGTAGGCAGGCTGGGATTCATACTAATCACTTCAACTTGTCGGGGTCGAAGGTCAATTTTTTTAAATAAATTCCTCGTCAGTGGTTCCATGTATAAGGCTCGGGACTATCGGAGACTGCGGGAACGACTGCGCCGCTTTTGGGAAGCGGCACCGCAGCTCTCCCTTCAACAGCACGCGCGATGAAGATGGGGGTTGTTGTGGGTGTTTGTGCCTAGCCTCCTCCAAACCGCGGGAATATGTACTAGACATATAAAAGGTGAATAGTGAGCCGAGAACGAGGGAAACGAGCACGAACTTGGGTGTTTGTGCCTAGCCTCCTCCAAACCGCGTCCAACGTCAGAAAGAAAAATTCCGGCACTGCTTTCGCTACAGGAATATGTACTAGAAATATAAAAGGTGCTTTGTGAGCCGCGAACGAGGGAAATGAGCACAAACTCCCTGTTGTGGGTGTTTGTGCCCAGCCTCCTCTAAACCGTGTCCAACGTCAGAGAGAAATTCCAGCACTGTTTTTGACATAGCTATCGAGGTTGAAAAGGAATATAAACGAGTTCTCTAGTGATTTAGAACGTCGGTAACTGGGAAGAATTGAAGTAGATATCACATGCACTTACATAAATATACAACCAGGAAGAAGAGAGATCGTGTTAACTCCAGCCGTTCTTATCAATTCTTTATACTTAATTCCATTGCATTGCCTATTTGGATTTATTCATGATACACAATGATTCTTTTCTTTACATATATCGGTAACCTTTGCATGTACTTCAGCATTCGTAATGCAAGCGGTTCACTTTCTTACGAGGTGCTATTTGCTTTGGGAATTGGAAAAATAGAAGTTCGAGGACAAATGTGCTGGAAGCTGTAGTCCACTGGTGGTAGATTACATCTTACCGAGTCCGAAAGCCTTTGTATATATGACTGCCTATGAAATCTGAATATTGAGTCCTCGTTCCCGTCGTCTGTATTTGAAGACATTGGACCTTATTTTACCTTCAGCCCATTCAATCCTGCACGCCCACTCTTTCCTGACGCCCAGCCCTTGATTCTATCCTGCCACCTGCAGTAGCCGACAACCAAACGCTCTGAATTCCATTCCATAAACGTAGGGACCTTGCTAAGCACCGTTCTTGTCGTATTCATCTCGAGATTAACTTCATTGACAGTGATAACATTTCCATGATGTCGGGAAGCAGACCTCCATCGCAGCGCCTCCTGATAGAAGCCATGACCGCAGCTTCAGAATTTATTGGTGAAGATATGCGAAAAGATTTTCTTATCATTGGCGGCGCGGCATTAATTCGGTACGGCTCCACACGTAACACACGGGACGTCGACATAGCGATCACTCCTCAGACCTTGAATGCATTCTGGGAAAAGGCAAAGAGTGATTCTCGATTCTCGATTCATGCTGATGGGCGTTGGGTATATACCTGCCAGGGGCCAGGTTAACAGCCGAGTTCGAGTTTTTAGCCATCGGAGAAGGGTTTGTTCCAAAGTTGCGCGGGTTGACTAGGTTCGACCCTGTCTGGGTTGCCTCGCTTGCCGACATTGCAGTAATGAAGGCCCATGCATACCAAGATCGATGTGAGAATCGTGACTACGAAGACTTGCTGTTTGCACTTGGCGAGATGAAAAAGGCGGGACAGACGCTGGCACAATATGGAATTAAGCAGAGTCACATCGCGACGATTGGATCGGTAGTAGAGGGCGACGAGGAGGGGGAAGCACGTCTTTCAGAGGTGATGGAATAGTAGAGTACCGGGCTGACAACATCTTGTCAAGAACTATTACCTCTCCGTCACACCCAGTTCGCTCCTCCATCAATCTGAATGTGAACCTGTTTTTGTCTGTTCTCTTGTACTGATCCAAAATCTCCTCCATCCTGTTCTTTGACTCACTTTTCATCAACGGCAATATCTTCTCTCTTTGGCTCGGCATCTCCAAGAACAGATACCGTATTAAGTAACTCAAATCCGCCCCTGGTCCGGACCTGCGACATGCGTGGCGTGCATTTTCTTTCAGCCATTGATGTTGTGCGATAAGTGCCTCAAGATACCGCGAGATTGTAGGAATGTACACCCTGGATTGTGGCTGACGGCTCGCTGATTGACAAGTGATATGAGGCAGGAAGCGAATGTTGAGCGTGGTCAGCAGACTTGGCCTGTATGCGGAAATCTTGGGACCAGGGTGCATATCTGATTCGAGGAGAACAGGGTTGAGCGCCTCGCAACACGGAGTCTCAATTAAGAAAGGCAGATTATGGACGCGCCCGTCTGCAGGGGGGTCAACAAGGAGGTGGGCAGCTTCTTCGCTCCATATCTTCACAGAGAAGGTGCCATCTGTCCGGTTGAAGACACGAGGTGGTGGTTGCAGATAATCCTCCCCATAAGCACAGACAAGAGGAACTTCTGCCCAATTACCTGTGCTTTTCAGGTCTGCAGAAATGGCAGCAACTTGACTGCTACGAATCAGGAGATCAAGATACTTGTATTCAATCAGTGCGCTGCAAAAAACAATGGAACTGTGTGCTCACCGAGTCCTGCACTACTGCCGCGCCCATCCATAGCAAAGCATAGCGACCAATCAGGATGCATGGGTGGCCGTGCGCATCCAAGACATCGAAGACATCGTCGAGATAGCCATCCTTCATGGTGAGTCGAAAGAGAGCGTCACACATGTGACAACGTAAGGTTTGTGGACTGTTCATTCAAAAAGTACCTATAATGATTTTTGTCATTAATGGAGAATCAGACAACTGGACAGAATGGATGGACATTGTACTTAGAGTAAAACGACAGAACATGTAGGTCTAGTTTGCTGATGGACACCAGAAATAACAACTTCAGTATCGATCATGACAAGAACACTTCCCATCCTTCATAACATGCATCCTGGACCTGTCCCAATGATGGATTGAAATGGATTCAAAAATGGTAATCTGCTTCGAGGCCTCATGACAGGCATCACATATCCTAAGGTTCTTCCGTAGGACAATTTGTCTCATGCCCTGCGTGACGGCATATGCAAGCGCGAGTTTCTCGCTGTGCTGGCACCGGATGGACTCATCACTGATGCCACATAACCCCAACCAGCGACTCCATTCCTTGAGCTTCTGTTCTATAGCACGTGTGGCAGGTACGAGGACAGGCGGGATCTCCCGTACATAGAACACATGTGTTTCACCGTTGTCCATCGTTAGCGTGGCCGCACCCCGCTCTTTCCTGAGTCCCTTCCTGAGTCTCTCCTGTTGCATGCGGAGAGCAGCCATGGTGTCACCACAGGCATTGTAGATGTCAGACATGAGGACATATGCCGACGCACGGTGTTCAGGGGAGCCTAGCCTCTGAATGGCTGCAAATGCAGTCTGTGCGACTGGAAGGTTTTTGAAACGACGACAGGGACCGAGCACTGTCATCCACATCACGTCATCCTCTCCAACCCTTTGGCACTTGGCGCGGTCGATGATCGCGAGAGCAGATGCAAAGTCCCCCCTGCGCGCGTAGCCGTCCACGAGGGCGGTGTACGACTGTATGCTTGCACTAGGAGTTTGGGATCCGTGCATTTCTACTTGCTCCAACAACGCGTGGGCTGCATCGACGTTGCCCGAATGGGAGAAGGCGGTGAGCGCCGAAGTCACCATGTACGAATTGAGGGAAGCGGGAGGAATGTCCTTGAGTAGTTCTAGCGTCTCGCCGTCGGCACCATGCATAGCAAGTACTGACAACATGCTTCCAGTCACAACTGGGAGGTGAGCAAGGCCCATGTTCCTAGCTTCCTGCCAGACCTGATGCGCGACCGCTATATTGCCCGCTCGGCCGCTCAAAAGCAGATATTGAGCCATGACATTGCACAACTCCTGATCTCCGTGCCTAACGTGCCGTCGTGGTGCAGCCCACTGCCATACTCGGCCCGCCAAGTCCAAGTTGTGACGTACATGGCACACTTTGAGCAGCACACCGATGGTGCGCGGGTCAAGTTCGGTTGGACAAGGTTGCTGGAGCAGCTTGTGCACGAGTCGAGCCTCTTCTTCACTTGAGTCGATGCCACTATGAATGACGCGGGCGTAGTCCGTGGTGGTCATGGGAGTGTTTCGGGTCACGAGGAGGCGAAAGGCGTTGAGCGCCACTGCACCATTCTTGTGCCTTGATGCGTTTCCGAGTACTGCCCTAAGGACCCCTTCCCAGACGTAAGGCATGTCCTTGGGGGAGATGATTGCGAGGAGGGTGCCCGCCAACTGTGGGTCGTCGACAGAGGGACCAGCACTGACGTGGGCGGCCGCCGATAGCAATTGCCAGGGGATAGTGCCACCGAATCTGCGGGCGGCCTCGTTAACGATTTCTCGTACTTCTCGCGAGTTCTTTGCCTTGCGCAAGAGGGAGGTTAGAAAACCGCCGCCCACACTCCCGTCCCGGTTTTCGGCGAGGTCGACATACTTGAGTAGTCCTTTCCGTGGAGGGCCATTATGGATGCGACCAACCAGGCAAAGACTTTTTGACATGCAGTGACGTGCAACGGCGTGAGCGATGAGCATTTTGTACTCTATCAATAGTTCGGAAACCGCACTTACATGAAGGTAGATGCCAGGCGGAACCTCAAGGGTGTGACAAGCATTGCCGTGACCTGTCACTCTTGTTTATGTACCGTGACCATTCTGCCACCAGCAGCGCCGTACATACCTCATCTCATTGTTCAAGAGCTGTTGAATGATGCAACTATAAACAGGAAACGATCCGCTTTAAAACACTGGTGAGTGCAATCCTCCGATAAGGGATGATAAAACGGGATGCCTTTTCACTGGCTACTCTTTCAAACCACCCGGACGTTATGTGGAGCCTAGATGCGCGCATATACTACCTTTTTCATTCCACGATAAGGTGCGCAGAGGGCAAATGTTGTAGTGTTCTCCATTTTCTAACCTCTGCCAGCCCCTCACGTTGAGCCCTTCGCGGGTCGCGCAATCACCGCCGACGTCGTTCACAATCATCCTTCTAATTCATTTAACGCGCAGAGCGACGCTCACGAGTCGTTCGATAAGCTCGCGTGGAGAATTGAAGCCCTGCAGCAGCCTGACGGAGAGGTAAGCCATATTATTTTTTTTATAGATTCTACCCTTTGAATTATCTCTCAACAGTACAAATACATCTTCCGTATCGTCCCGCGATTATGCAGCTACAGTGAACCTCGGTGATGGAGACGAATTAATTTTTTTGCAATGGAACGGATGGTCAGATCATAGATGCACCAGACCCGTTGTTTTGCAACCTGAAGCTTGCTATTGCGCGTGTCATGCATGCCTCTGGGGTTTGGGGTCTCGATGAACTCTACGGCGGTGATGATGACGACTAGGCAATCGTAAATCAGCATGTGTATCTGGGTGGATCGTTTGTTTCAGATGATACTCTGTTCCGTAGACTCGACGACCGCCTGCCTGTCTCTCAGAATATCTGCTGTCTATCCAAAGTTATTATTTTTCAGGCCATCAATGCTCGATTGGAGTTGAAGCTCAACTCAACGTTTTCTACTGCCATCCCCCGCCTTTGTCTACTCTGGAGAGGGTCACTGGCTGGATAAATTTTTTTTTTTTTTTTTGTGATTCTTGTTGTCCCGTGCCTAAATTTTATACTGGTCTCTGCCTAGACTTTATTCGAATGCATGGCCATTGGTGCACCAGTACGCTTTGTTCATTCCATCTGGTGGGCTCCTCCCTCGTCTCTGACTGTCTGCTGCAGCAATACCCTATATCCGGGATCAACGGTCCACCACCCCCTTGGTTTACTCAAGAGAAATGGATGTGCGTACCTATTGGACGATAACAATGAATGGTTTAGCACTGCAACTGACGCTCCATGCTAGACAGCTGACCGGGATACCCTGCCTAATACTACTCCTGATTCTCGGATTGCATACACTCAATTGAGTTGCACTTTGAAAAGTAGGGTCCAAAAGAAGAACTATTCCAAGCAGACGTAAAAGAAAAGTAAACATGGATACCAAAGCTGAGAGCATTACAATTGCAAAACAATATACAACATCATGACTTGGAAAATATTGTTACCGAAATCTCGACAAAACAGTCTTCAAATTACTTTAGCCCCAGGAAGCATACCGAAAAAAATAACGAAGGACGCCGAATTCTAAGGACAAAAGAGTATTAGTGAAGATGGTAACATCTGGATGTGGTCCTTAAACTAGGAACAAATAAATATTACTCTCTTTGCGAGACGTACGACTGTAGTAACTAGTTACATTATTATTCAAGATTTCTTAATCGCTTGCAAGATTCCTGGCTACAAAGTCGTGCGGGATCAAAGCCTATTTTCCCTTGAACCGTCATCGACCGACGTTACCGGTCAATATAGAACTAGTTTCGCTAGCGAATGATATTTCTTTGTGAGGCCACTCGGTGTGAACAAGAAGTTACGAAATCAATATACTGTACAACATCTCTCAGTCGTAGTACATAGTACAATCTTGTAAGTAATTACTATCGCATAACATTACATGCCTGAAAACCTAAGCTGAAAGAATCACAATTAACTTCCGTGAAATCTGACAGCTAATGAAAGCGGCTGACAAAGCCATCGGAGAGCAACAGAAATAGCCTCTATGTTCGTCGACAAGGTGAATGAGAAGCCGGCGGTACATTTGTGTTCTTTTTCGTAACTGGACTCACTTCCAGACAAGATTCTCGTCACAAACTCCCGCGAATCAGTAACGATAGCTAAGATTTTTTTTCTCCCTTTATATGGCACCAGAGGATCCAAATGTTGACCTGAGGATGGGTATGCCAATATGACAGTGAAATCGTTTCAAGTTCGGTTAATTCCGAGGAATTGTAGTTTTGAAGTAAATCCGTAGGGAAACTAAGTTGTCGCGATTACTTAGGAACTTGATCTGACGGTGCTGTGGAGCAATATATGTCATCATACCAGACAAAGTTAGCCTTTTTGACAACTCGGAGGTACCATAAACCTGCGACTACGAGAAAGGAAATGAATGTCTGATTTGGTATGCATACCACCCGCTATCAAAAGCCGAGAGCTTGAGTAGACCTCAGCTATTACTGCACATGAGGGCAAAAACTTTACCACTGAAAAACTGTTGGTATTGGTAACCAAATCCAAATCTTCACTCAGGCTTGGGAGTGTACTCTGAGCGGCAGACTTCTTTTGATGTTGGGCTGCCTGAAGCTCGGGGACTCGTCGTGATTGTGCCTTGTGTTATGTGTTAAACTGTGGGAAAGAAAACTCTTACACATAAACTAAGTAATGAGCCACTGTTCGCGGGCAAAGATCAAATCTTATCTCCATTTGATGAGCTTAGGAGACCTTGTTCTGGAAATTATTAGAGAATTGCAGTTCAGGTCCGAAATGATGGGATCATACAGCCCGAATGACCAGCCCATTATAAAGAGTTATTCACCGGGTCCATGAAATTGTTGAAGGTCAGAGTAGCTGCCGCGGAGATCGAAAATTCATTAGCCAAGCAAATCGCCGAAAATGGAGATTTTCCGGCCCGATCTTGGAGTTTTCCTCAAAATTTTGTGTTTCCTCCGTCTCACTGACTTCGGCTTCTGTACTACCGGAATTCTTTGGCTAGTATGAAAAGACTTCTGTACGATGTGGAAGAAATATAGCAACGATCTTCTGTTGTTGTTATGAATTGTTTAGCGGCGAAATCGAAATCGGGGGTCCACAGGAAAAGTTCTCCTTTTCCAAAAGCGTCTCGATCACCATTGCATCTGGGGCCTCGGCACCTGCACAACTTGAACATACATCAGAGTGCCAGAGCCAAAAAAGGCCCCACGGATGAAATTTAATTGAACTGACCCAAACTGGATTTTTTTTACATAGGCTCTCTTCTTCGAACGGCCAATATAACCCAGAACGCTCCCACCACGCTTGCATGTACTGTTCCTCATGTCCTACACTAGTCATCCTACTCAACTGCCGCTATACCGCCAAGATGACCTAACACTTGGGCAGTTTGCAGTTTCATATCCTGTCCCAGATTACTCCCAGCCGAACAGGTTTCCAGATTCTGCCGCTGAGGAGCCGCATACATCTAGCCATCCCTCCTTGCCATCCCAGGTGCATCCACGTCGTCTATTCTCCCGGCAGAGTGACGAGGCGAATCTTAGACCTCTGAACCCCCTTCTCCTGAGTTCCCACTATCATCAGGTTTACCAATCATCACGGTCGTTTACGAATGTGCCAGCTTATCAGTGGCCGCATGACCAACAACCCCCTCAGAATTGGCACCCACATCATCAATCAGTTTCTCTTTCTTTGAAGCCCAATCAAGCACAAGCATCTTGTGTTTCTTTCCCCTCAGCCTCCCCTGCTCGCCTTTCACCTCCCTCAGTTCATAATCAACAATTTCCCGTAAAGAGAGGGAATCCTAATAATGGATTTTGCAATCGTCAAGTAGTTTCTGACTTCACAGACCCCATTATTGGCCTTCCTCGCACTCCGGAGCACCCTAGATTACGAACCGCTCAAGCTTGTGAGAAATGTCGCACAAGGAAAGCGAAAGTACGTTGATCCCCCCATAATCCGCTTTCGACCATGGTTTGACACTTTTAATTAGTGCAGCGGCGAACATCCATCATGCAAACGTTGTATGACTCGCGGGCTGGTTTGCGAATATGCCAAAGAAGGGCGGGTACGGGGTCCTAATAAGCCCAAAACCAAAACGACTAGTAGTCCCGGTCTGAACAAGGCGTCTATCTACACCGACAACGATCGAAACGACTATAGCGGTCGGCCAATCTCTCGACCACGCACATCGAGTGTGAACAGCAGCACGGGTTCTTCTGGCTACACTGACTTTTCTACCACAGTCCGGCGTGGCTTGACGACGGCCATGGTGGCAGATTTTACCGTGCCACCGAGTGCAGGAAACGGTCTTGAACTCTCCAGACAGAATTCTTCATCAGTAGACGTTCAACCATCCCCTCAGTCTAGTCACTGCGACCCCCTTGAATCCGTCTCAACGCTATTCAGACGTCCGAACTCTGACTCGTCCACATGTAGCAGCACAAATATAGTCGACAGCGCTTGTTTATTCATACCACAGGAGGAAACACAAAGCGCGTGTTTCAATTACCGAGGCAGCCGCGAGGTGGGTGGTTGCTTCAATAAACTGGTCCTGCTCCTACCTCTGTAAACAGGTGATATCACACTACGATATGCAAGGAAATTCTTTGCCGATGCAAACTAATTGTCGTGATATTGGGTTTCCTTCAGAGTCATCAACATGTTTGACACGAAGATCGACAACTCCTCAAGCACTGGCACGAAAAGGCCACTCATCAGTTCGGATGTTGCAGTCACAGCTCATGCCGATGGAATTTCGTCCCAATGACACCGCCAACAGGCAGGAGTATATGTTCCCTCAATCTAGGTGCCTTGAAAATCTACCACTCTTTCAGCAGGACGACATTGGTTCAAGGTTCCATGAGTACGTGTCATTCGTTACACCCCCTTATATTCCCACTAAAACACCGAGTTGTCGTAGTTCCCTCTCGATGACGAACTCCGTCAGTCCAGCTACCTACACAAGTCTTGGTACGACAGTCTCACGACAAAGCATCGTTCCCAATAACTCACAGCTCCCAGAGGACAAATTCAATCGGATCAAAAGGTCAGATCTCCACTTCGAGGTCGACGTTGCTTTAACGCCATCCTCGGCTTCGCACCATCCAACACCTGAACCGAGACTCGGCGCTCAGGAGGATCTTTCTTCATTTTAGAACTCAAACAGAATACCAGCCATGGACGCTCCTCTTCCAAGGATGCGTCGTGTTGATAAATTTTATAATATGGCTTCAAAAAGTAGTGCGTCTGCAGGACCGGTTTGCGCTCTCCCAGGTTTTCCAATGGCTTTATCTTTCGTTTTTCGCACCTTCTATTTCGCGTTTCTCCATTGTTTGATAACCTTTCAATGCCTGTATCATACTTTTCTTCTCTTGTTCAGTCGTCTCAGTTTGGTACGTAATTAGGATTGAGGGGGACACAATCAATTGAAGAGTGCCAACTGTTCATGTTCGTTACTAACGCTCATATCCATTAAATGTAGAGATTTTGTCACTCGCACACCTTTGTCCCAATTCTTTATGCAATTAAATTGGCATTACTTACTCCGATAAACCCAGTCCACCAATGGGCCCCGAGCACGTTCTGTTTCCAAATTCCACACAAATTTGTGGGAGAAATTTTACGTGTCAAGAAGCAATAAAACTTCTGAGTTGTCCGAATAATCGAGACGCATTGCGCCACAGACGATATGATGATAGATTTCATTCCGAGTCAGCCACGTGAGGTGAAGGGTCTCGCTTCCATAACGGGTGGCAAGATCGAGATTGCGAAATTTCGGTATACTGAATAGGAAACCAGCCGAATGAATGATATTCGAGTTTGATAAAAGATGATTTTTGTCGACACCAAACATTTGCCAAACATGTTACTTTTGCTCTTCCATTCTTGTGATCGCAGACAGGAGTCATTCTCGGACATTTTTGGGGATGTCCCTTAACGAACCAGCCCGAGCCGAATCGGGGGGTGAATCAATGCTTTATCGGTGGAATAGGCTTTTTTTTTTCACTGAAGAAATTTCGAGAGAAAGATGACATTCTCGGGTTCTAGCACCGGCGGAAGGGACGATTTTGGGTGCAGCATGTCGTGTTGCAGGAACCCCCGATCAAATTCTCTGCGGCGCCAAGTTCATGTTTGTAATTACAGTTTTTCAGAGAAACTGCGTTTTGGATCTTATCTTATCCAAGTATGTATGTTAAACACGTGAAAACTCGACGGCACTTGCACCGGTTTTCCTGAGCTTAACGTTAAACGCTGAGCGCTGAAGATTCATATCTACCGTTGGACGCGTTTTGAGAATAAAACACAATGGATGGCTTGTCAGAAGCGCTGCTTCCACAACCACCAAGTTATGGCAAGAAGAAGCACTATGACATGTATCAGGTTTTGGGAACTGGTACCTTTGGGAAAGTGATAGTAAGTTGTTGACTAGGGCATCTTGACAAGGCACTGACGTATCATCATCCTGCGTCCGCATCGCGTCTATGTGTCTTCGTTTCTATAGCGGGCGACATGGCATGTTCCGGTCGACCAAATTGCTACAGCAGAGCGGGGGGCGGTTGCTGATAGTGATACTCCTGGTCCTACGTTAAAACCTTCGAAATCGAATTTAACTTTCGCTTCCTCACTCCGCCTTCGTTCGCGCTCGCCTTCGCCCAATCCGACACAAAAAAATCTTAGTAGAACAACGAAAGACGTAGCTTTGAAAGTCATCCCGAAGAAGAAAGTCAAAGGCAATGAAGCTAGTGTATGGGGTGAGATGGACGTACTCAAGGGCTTGGATCATCCCAACATCGTGTGTATTCCTTGTGAACACCATCATAAACACTTTTTAATAATTTCTCCAGGTCAAATTTTACGAGTGGTTTGAATCTCGAACGAAATATTATCTTGTATTCGAACTTGCCACTGGTGGAGAGCTTTTCGAACGCATATTACAGAGAGGAAAGTTCACCGAAGAAGACGCAGTTACTGTGGTTAGGTGGGGCCTGCAAAAAATCTTACTGCTTAACGTTACCGTCATCTTTAGATCGATCCTCAAAGGAGTGAAATACCTGCATGATCATGACATCGTTCATAGGGACCTTAAGTAATTTTGTCGTTCGCCTTGTTTACAGAGACTGGCTGATACTTTCGTTTTAGGCCAGAAAATATCTTGTACAGAAATGCAGATACTCAGAGTGACATTGTGATTGCTGACTTTGGGATGTAAGTATGCCTAACTTCCAGTTTTTTTGCCTATATATCCACATATCCAGTGCAAAACACTTGCATTCCCCAGATGAACAACTTCATTCGTTAGCTGGCAGCTTTGGATATGTTGCGCCCGAGGTGTTGAAGAAAGCTGGTCACGGGAAGGCGGTGGATATTTGGGCCATCGGGTACGTGCTCCATCTGTCTTGTATAATTTCCAGCAATGATATCGATCCAGCATTATCACCTATGTCTTACTGTGCGGATATTCTCCTTTCCGGTCCGACGATACAAGCGCTCTCATCAAAGAAACTACTCAGGCTCGCATTGAGTTTCATGAGCGTTATTGGAAAAATGTATCTGAAACAGGTAAGTCCTTTGTCTACCGATCCATTTGAGGTGTTATCTGATGCTTTTCCATTCCCTAGCTAAGAATTTTATTAAATCCCTCCTCAACCCTGATCCAGTTGCTCGTCCAACTGCTACACAAGCCTTGCAAGACCCTGTTAGTATCCAACACGTTCCTTTGCATCTCAACGGGCTCACTCTATCACCCTTAATAGTGGCTGACTACACACGAGCCGTCTATCGAACATGATCTATCACGCGGTCTGCGCGACCATTTTGATCCCAAAGCTCGCTGGCGTTCTGCCATCACCTCTGCTCGTGCATTACATCGGTTCAACTCGATCAGATCGGCCAACCGCTCTGACAAGTCGAGCCCAAACAACAATAGTGAGCGGTTGAATCACGACGATACGTCCGATGACGAGATTGTACCAAGAGCGACTGGGATGGAAGACAAAGCAGAGGACGATCCGAGTCTCAGTGACTTTGTGAAGGTTACGGTACCTGATGATGAATCTGAGGGTAGGGAAGACGAAAAAACAGTCTTAGCCAAGTCAAAGAAAAGAGATGCAAAGGAGTCAGAGTCAGAGAGTGAGGCGAAACCACCGCCAGATTATACTGAAACACTTGATCCGGAGAAAGGACGTTCCAGGGAAGTGAAAAAGAAGGAAGTAGAACGAAGGGGTGTCGTCGTGGTTGCAGAAGATGCCCCATTGCATGACGAACCCGAGTCGAACCCCAAGTCGAAAAACGATCAAGATTCGGACTTCCGTATTCGCATGCCAGGCTCATATGATGCCTCTGAACCTTCTCTTTCATCACAGGCACAACGTCAACAACAACAGCATGCTCATCGGTTTCCTCGAGGGCCATTAGTCGGTTGGGTGGATTTATTTAAGAGGCTTAAGACTCAATTGGCTGGTCGAGAATCATAGGGTTGTATCTATAGCTGTATGTAATGTATCTTCCACTACTATTTGTATCTCGTCTACATTTCTTTCAGGTGTTCATTTTACCTCTCCAATCTCGACGTGGAGGAAAAGTTGAGCCCGTGGTCATCGGAGTCAGCCCCCTGCACTTGCGTCCACATGGAGTTTTATAAAGTGATTGTGCATCACGAACGCGACGAATGGTGCATTACCGTTCTCAATGTCGCCTGATACTTTGCAAATTCCAAAACGAATCCTCATTATCGGGGCCGGTCCTGCTGGACTCGTGGGCCTTCGAAACCTAAATGAGCGAGGAAAATTCGAACATGTAGAACTTTGGGAAAGACGAAACGACGTCGGGGGAGCATGGTAATCAACTTTACCCATGCGGATAAAAAAAAATGTTTATTTTCCAGTTGATATTTAGGTATCTAGATGAACCAATTGCAGATGCGTCCTTGAAGCCTAGGTGGCCTTCACCCGCATACAAGGGTCTTATTGGGAATATCCTACCCCAGTTCCTCAGCTTTTCCGAGTTCCCCTTTTCTGAACCACTTTCCAGTCCTCACCAGCCTTTCCCTTCACTAGTCGAGACTTACGCTTACCTGCGTTCGTTTGCGGAAACGTATCTCAAAGACGAAAGAATCAAGTTGAATCGAGAGTTCTTGAGCTCGAATCGGGGAAAGGATGGTCGGTCTCTTACAAAGATTGGAGTAATAATGGAAAGGTGGTACAGGAAATTTGGGACGCCGTTGTTGTGGCAGTTGGTTTTTATGATAACCCGGTGTGGCCAGACACTGTGGGTCTTGAATCGTTGAAAAGGAACGGTCTGGCGAGGCACGCCAGATGGTATAGAGGAGTCGAAGGTTATGAGGGGAAAGTAAGCGGGCCATTGCATACACCATCGATGTAGTAAAGTGAATTCTGATCTAAATCTGTTACTGGTGATAGGAAACGCAAATTCGTCAAACGACATAGCCGCTCAGTTGTTGCTGGTTTCTGATGGATCAGTGTATCAAAGCATCAGGCGTCCCTCATTCCCGGGCTTCCCTAGCCTGGCTAGTGAGGACATAAAGATGGTTGCACCCGTCTCTGAATACATACTAAAAGGCGACAAATTCGATGTGGTTCTCACCGATGGGACGATCCTGCGTGACTTTGATCACGTTCACTGTGGAACGGGCTACAGACCCCTTCCCGAATTCATCCAGGTCCTAGACGCAGAACGAAAGCACACCCCTCTCACTTCTAACGAAGTCGTTCCGTGGCGAGTGCCAGCGTTGCATCGACTCGTGATGTATGCGTACAACCCTTCCTTGGCATTCCTTGGTGCTGCCGTGGTTTACACGCCCTTTACAGTCACGGACGTCGTTAGCACATGGCTCAGTCTGGCATGGCGGGGTGAAGTACCATATCCAGATACCCATGAAGGAAGGCTTGCGTACGAGAAGGAAAGACTGGAAGTCATAGAAAAGCGTCGTTCGGAGTTGGACAACCCCTCGTCCCTGATGGTATTTAATGTACTGGGCCAAGATGAACAAGATTACGCGGCCAGCTTTAGAGAAGATGTTGTCAAAGCAAGGCCTGGCCTAGACAGAATTCTGCCTGTTTGGGATGATAAGAACACACTAGAACGAGAAGCTATGTTCAAGATAAAGTATTGCGCACTTGCATGTGCCAACGGTGTATAATAATATTCCCAAATGTCAGCGTCAAAACTAAAGATTGCAAGAGTCTGACCACCAGAAGAACACTTTCGATTTTTGTCCCGTGGTATCCTAAAATGATGAAGGAATAATAGGTCTTTGCAGCTAGACGTTATGTTAAATTCAATGTATTATTTGCTCATTAAAATCTTCTGAAATCATGCTCCCAACTGTACATGATACACTAAAGATTGCCATTTCGGAAGGAACAACTATTCGAAACATGTTGCTATTTTCCATCCTGGACCATACTTCAGCTCACTCTCACAAAGAAGTACAGATACGCCAATTTTTTGAGTTCTTCAACACTGTTCCCATCTGCTTTAACGACCTTTTCGTCATTGAACAAAATCCATTCGCCTTCTGCACCTTTGCGAATGTGCGCTACGTAGTGCCCAGAGTGGACCGACGGCCCTTTGTGAGAAATAAAAGCAATGAGCTTATATTTTGCGGGCACATCCGTAAATCCCGGCAATGCAGCAGGGGTGGTGAGTGAGGGATCGGTAGCAGCTGGTGCAGAACTATCACCCGTGTCGTCCGGATGACTGAACAGCCATTCGACCGCCCGTTCAGGGTCACCACCCTACTTATCATCAGTAATTACTCTTGTTGTGAGTGCGAAATGACTTACGGTCTCCCGTAGAGCTTTCCTGGCCTGCAAAACTGTGAATCCCATATCAGCGAGTAATGCAACCTGGTTCGGATCGGGCTCGGGGGTATTGCCACCTCCAGCAAAAAGATTAAGAGGTGAATCGATGTCTGGGTCATCGATATGCGCAAATAACCATTCCATTGCATCTCCAGAATCGCTATTCCCTGTCGCAAGCAACGCTTTCTGACACCTGATGGTGGGGAATCCCATCCCTTCTAGCTGTTCCATTGCAGACGCATTAAATTCGGGAAGGGAAGGCGCATCGTTGGGCCCATCCGTCAATTGAACTTCCCCGGATTGAAGGCCGCATCCCATATGCGACTGCGAAAATGACAAATTGTCGTTTTCGGGAAGGATAACAGGAATATCTAGGGCAAGGGTTAGCATGTGATGGGGAAGGAAAAGAGGCTATGAAAAAGGGCCAACCAAGTTTTGTAGGTACCCAGTTTACAAGTTGGAATTTCTTTGCGTGCACTACAAGGACTGAGGGCAGAGATGCAAATCTTGTTTGTCTGAAAGTCATGACTGTCAGCATGCATAGAATAAGACAATATAATAAAAACCCACTTGACGGCAACGACAGTCTTCTTGCAATAAGGACACGAGTATTCCAGCGCCTCTTTACCCAATATGCCATCTATACATTCCGATAACTGGACATCCTCATAAACGGTCTTTCCGTCGTTGTCTTTGCCTTTCTCCTTGACCGGGATGGCAACAGAAAGAACATCAGGAGCGTCAATCCGATATCTGACTTTATCGCAAGAGGTACACTGCAGGCGTTGTTCGCTGGCATATGTGAATACTGTGGTCGGATCTGTCAAGATAAAGGATGTTCGTGTCACGTCGTTGTTCAAAAGATACATTGGACCGTCTACCTTGTTCAGCCCTATCTTTGTGCTTTTGACCATCTCTCCTTAACAACGTAATCAAGTGAGTGAATAGTTCTTCTGCGTCTTGCTGTTTCATTGTTGCAAACTCGTCATGACCTTTTCCAACCACAGTCTTGAATCCCGTCGGCTTAAGGCCTGTCTGGAAAACTGGTGTAGGAGATGGGTGTCGTAAGTTATCATCCAATGCCGTGGGAGGCTCTATTTGTTGCACACTTGGTGATGGAAGTACATTCCCTGGATGAGAGTATCGTCCGCTTAACAATCCATCAGCAATTTTGCGCATTTGACATTCCACACAATCAGCGGGTAGAGGAACTGTACAGGTCTCAGCATGGTTCACGGGTGTGATGGCCGCTGGTTCGTAGTATCGAGTTTGAAAATCCGGAAGCGAAAATATTGTCTGCAGGACTGAACTCAAGTAGCAACTGTTGCCTATATTGGCTAACCCAGTTAGGCCTGGGCCAAACACGGGTTCGAGAGCTTTGCCGTCATCACTCGTCAGGGAGAAGTCGTATTTCAGGTTTTGCTCGATTTGCTACGATATAAAGATTGAAGGAGTCTCCGATATAAAAAAAGGAATGACCTTACCAATTCGGTCATGTTCTTCTCCGTCTTCGTCAAATTCTGAACGTTGATACCAAAAGTTGACAAATGGGCCGCAATGTTGGGGTCTTCTTTAGAGTCGTTGCAGGCGTAACAATACACGTCTGATATGGTTGGTAAATCAGGAAATAAAAGGAATATTGTCAACTCACCCGCAGTACCTTCTGGAGTAATCGTCCCCAGTTTCACACTGACAGGGTGTCCACTGGTTCCAAAGTGAGCCAAACCATGACTGTTACCACCGAGACCTCCAAATTGTTGTCGCCCACACCCCAGAGAGCCGCAAGTGAGGCAAAGCCAGAGATTTTCCTTAAGTTCACATGTATTGCAATGTGCCAGACCTGGAAAACCTTTAGACGAAGACAAAGTCCTTCAGATATGACACACACCAGAGTTAGGTATGGCGCCTGAGGCAAATTGCTCTAAAGTGAGGGTGTGCTCGCAGAGCAAGATCTCCTCTTCCCATGCCTTGATTTCTGATTGACGAGCCGAAGAAAGAGACTGCATGACGCCATTAACTAGTGTTTTGACCTACGATGAGATTTAAATTAATGACACCATGGAAAATAAAGTCAACTTTCTTTGGGATCAGATGTCGCGTCTAGGATCTCAGACGCATGCTGCGAATCGCATTCCCAACATTTCACGACCGTAAAATGGTCGTATTTGTCCTCTTCTCGTTCTTCGATGATCGCGAGCTTCTTCAATTTTGCAGGAGGCTCCTCGTCTTCTCCCTAAAGAATTTGTGAGTATCATTGATGGAAAATAGGTGAGACTCCATACGCGTTTCGATTGACTTTTTTTCGCCCTCCTCTTTATATTCAACGTAAACCGATGGCCAGATTTTTGCGTATGAACAACAGCGTGGCGTTTTGCTTGATCAAGACAGCTACCGTTGAAGCAGCTGAGACAGATCTCAATTCCGTTTGCACTGTCCTTGAGATCGATTCAGGCGTAAATCCAAGTGCCTAGTTTGAGATACAATTCACCTGATTATCGAAACATTGTGTACATTCCTCACGATGAACACTCTGCGAAAGGGTTGGAGGCTGCAACTGCTGTAGCTTGCTGAAGTGGAGACAAGGCATATTCGACGATGGAACCTGACAGTGAGATATGAGTTAAGCTGAGATCACGTGTCCGCTGCCATCAATATTTTTTGTCTGTGCAGTTCTTCCTAATATACCATCAGATGGCCACAAAATCAACAGAAAACGTAAAAGTAGAAAATGGAGCACAATCCACCTTGCTACCACCCATCGTTGGCATTAATTTTGGTAATTCTTACGCCTCTATAGCCGTACACACGAAGGTGAGTAAAAAATATCCTTTCGGCTTTTGTTTATTCTGAGGTTGTGCAAATGACAGGAAGAAAATGCAGAGTGCATTGCCAATGAAGATGGAGAACGACAAATAGCTTGTGCAGTGTCGTTTCATGGAGAAGAGATGGTGCTGTCGTTTATCCATCGTCCCTAGTCGACTATACCTATTAACTCTGACAGTATATCGGCAACCAGGCGAAACTACAGCTGATTAAAAACGCTCAAAATACAATTACCGGTTTCCGTAATCTTCTTGGTAAAAAGTGCATGACTTGATTCATTTCAATTGCTGCTCTCATAGCCGCACAGATTCTCAGAAGTCATTCAACAGCAGAACATATCCTCTGCACCCGTAATACAGCACCCAGACCTACCAGATACGCCGGCTTACAAAGTTCAAGTTCTTCAGCCTGCTCCTTCTCCATTGCCTCGTTCCACTATCACGTCGCCAACGGCCTCAATAGCACCTACCCCCCGCTCCGAACCGATTCTCGTAGAGCGTATCTTGACTGTGTCGGAAGTCACAAGCATATTTCTTAGATCTTTACTAAAATCTGCAGAAGATTTCCTCGGTAAACCTGTCAATGGCGCCGTCATCTCCGTTCCGTCTGTGTTCACTGATACCCAACGGGTCGCCCTTGAAAAAGCTGCGACGGATGCCGGCATTACAGTTCTTCAATTACTCGACGAAGCCGCTGCTGCCGCCGCCGCCACTACTACTATCCCGTCCCGGAACAGCGAGAACCAGGTGCACGATCGCACTCAGCTTATTGTAGACTTTGGGACATCTTCCGTCTCACTCGCACTTCTTTCCATCCGTGAAGGTCTAGCTTACGTCCTTGCGTCTTCCAATACGACTTCAGTATCTGCAGAGCGCATTGATCAAGAGCTGGTCAAATTCTTCTCCACAGATTTTACAAAGAAAACGAAAATTCCAGTCGTTGTCTGTCCTGCACTCGTCTCTTCCCTCACAGACCAACGCGCTGAAGCCAAACTCCGCCTTGCCATTGAACATACCAAACGCACCATTTCTGCGTCTCCGGGAGCAGCCACTTGCAGTGTCGAGTCTCTGAAGGAAGGAATGGACTACACCGGTAGTATAAACCGCATGCGCTTTGACATGCTGGCGTCTCGCGTATACACCGCCGTCGCAAAAGAAATCATATCTTTACTTTCTTCCTCGGCGGTTGACCCCCATGATGTCGACGAGATCGTATATGTTGGTGGTACCTCTTGCTTGCCTGGCCTGGAAGAACGCATTCAATTAGACGTTGGCTTTCGCGAGGACGTTGAAACCCCTTACGCACGCGGAACAGTAGTAGGAGGTGGCGTGGGCGATCCAACAACCATCCTCGCTCGAGGATGCGCAATGCAAGCTGTCCTTCTGAACTCACTAGGTGGAACTCGTGAAGATGACGAGTTAAAGGCTGCTTTCGAGAGCGGTTCCAAGGCGGCAGAGGTGAAGGCTTTGACAAAAACGATTGGAATACTTTTCCCCGACGATTTGGAAGAGCACAAAGAAGTGGGAGGAATTTGGATTCCTATCGTGCAGAAAGAGACACCCCTGCCGGTACGCAGGATTGTATCTTTCGAAGCCGGGTTAACCGAATCCTCGAAGCGAATCGCTTTTGAGGTGTGGGAAGTCAAGGAGGGTATCAGGGTCGAAAAGGTAGTCCCTCCAAATTTTCAGAATGAAGATGATGACGAAAGCGAAGAGCTGGATGAGATCGAAACAAAACATCGCACAGTGAAAAAGGAAACACTGTTGGGAGTTATCGACACCATTGCAAAACTAGGAATTCTAACCAAAGGCAAGAGTTTGAATGCGGGGAAATGGTTTACGCATCTAGAAGTGCAAATTATTGTTGGGTTTGATGGTGATGTACAAGTTGAACTTACAGAGGTCGGTGAAGGTGGCGTTGTAGAAACACTGAGGGTACCGGCTTTGTAGATCGCTGACTTGGATCGCGTTTCTTGCAGTAGAGTATTGCCTATGCTGTCCTATGTTATGGGTGCTTAAACGATCATTAGGTGCCGTAACAATATCCGTAATCAGTTCCTGGAACGGCCCTGGGTAAGGCTAAGTAATTAAATTTCATGCGTCGCAAGTCCGCTGGAAACGGTCATGGCGGCGAGTTCAATAAATAGCAAGTTGATATCATATAGATTCCATTCAGAAATTCGACTTTGGCAATGAGGTCCAAATGACACTTAAAATTCCAGAACAACAAGTATCAACGACAGATTTATTGTAACTACAGTGCGAGCCCTTTTGTGGAAAATGGAATCTTCAGTGTGAAAAACAATGGACTTACCCAAGAGGTGTTTTCGTGCACCGGAGTAATTAGAATGCCGTTCTCGTCGAGAGCCCTTTCGATTGTGAATACAGCTAGTGACGTGACAATGCAGGAGAAACCGAAGCTTCTGGGCAGATGCGACGACCAAACCAAACGAAATCTTTTGTGGGTCTCGCTGGAGTTTCTCACCGAGATGGCGTTCCGGGTCGAAGATAAATGGTTCAGGATAAATCTCGAGGTCATGAATAGGCGGGATACAAAGGACAATCAATACCAGTGAATAAGAAGACTAACCATAGGTTAACAACAATGAGGTCAAGTACCCATTACATAATACAACCGTGATACCTATAAGCGTGTCAATGCAAGTATCACCGCAGGGCCGACAGTATTCCATCGCAACACTTCGGTAGGGTTGGTCAGCCAAGGTGAGTAGTCGCCCAGTGCCGACTATGAGCCCTTTTTTGGACGTCCAGGAAAAGGACCATGGCCAGGAAGGTGTATTCAGCTGAACAGTGGTACCGCCAGTGGCCACCGTAGAAAAATTGATCAGGGATGACCTCAACTTACCCCCATACGAGGATTGCGCAGTGCCCGATGCCTATCCAGACCCTTTTTCCATTCTCGCGCCAACCATTTTGGTAAATATTTCAGAGTAGGGAAGATGTCGACCAGGGATGTCCCGGGAACCAACGATGTGCTGAAATTGTTATAATATGGTCAATGAGTCCCCATCTTGAACATAGGTTTACCACAAAATAATACCTCCCTCCATTCACCGTTTCTGCGAGGTCGCGTAGTGATAAACAAGACAGAAACCTATACCAAGCGAGAATAAAATCAAGAGAGACATGGGCAACTGGTGGGTTACTTACTGCAATTCTACGTTAAGTTTTAATGACGGCAGATTATACCAAAGACAACATCGTTGTAGCGTTGGCGTTGCCGCCTCAACGCCGCCTTTCTTTTTGGAGTTTGGAAACTTGGCGCCTTACCAAAGGGAATTAGGACCTGATAATCAAACCTGACAAATTTGGAATGACAGTTGTTAGGGTCTCGCAAAGGTTTGCCTTCAGTGCAACGCCTCCATACAGACTTGCTCAAAGAATATTTTGTTCTCTTCCCTAACACGATTTCCAAGGTATCCCAGAGCTCTGATGCTTACTGCTCATCGACAACTTGAAAATTCCAAGCGATTATTTCATTCGAGGGACATAATGATCGTACTCAGGAACCGGAATCCATTGACATTCCCAAGCCTATCCCAAAAATGGGAAACACGACGTCTCCGCTCCAATACAATTTATTGACAACATTATCACCTTCCTTTTGCACTTCTGATTATTTTTGAAGGTTCTGGACGCCAACTTATATCTCTGACATTCCTGCAACCCTCTTGTCTCCTCATCCATCCCTTGAAATGGTTCTGCCTGCTACCTTGGACCCCAGTGCTCCGCTCGACGATTCGTACGTGAAAGATTGAGCCGAAATCATTCGTGACATGCTGAATCTATTCCCCCAAATGTTAGCATTGGTGCTCTTTATGTCGGTGTCTTAATTAGCGCAGTTTTACATGGACTTTGCCTTCTGCAAGCGTTCCTGTACTTCCAGAGTTCGTGTCAGTGTGGCATACTTTTACAGACTCTGACCTGTTTTCACAGAGTACACTGGCGACCTGTGGTATGTTAAGGTGGCTGTAAGGTTATAAATTGATCTCGTTTTCATTGCGGATTTCTAAGAGGTTTGCAGGTGATAACCGTCATTTCGTTCGACGCGACCCACCTGATGATGGTCGCGGCTGGGGGTGAGATTCACGAACTATTCAAAAACCCATTTCTTCATCTAAGCTCACTTATTTAGTTTATCACTATACTATTACACATTTCCAGTAAGGATCTTCAGACTGTTCTTAAATCCTGTCTTAACTGTCCTAACAGCGACCAAGAAAAGTTGAGATATTTGCATTGGTAAGATTTAAACTTACCTTCTAGGAATGGTGTTTGATGTTGTTCACAGGACAGTCCTAGTAGGTTTACAATACACCTCAACTTTTTTTTTGTCCCCTCTTGAACTTGACGTTTTAAAGATTGAAGCGCTGTTTGTCGTACGTATATTCCGTAATATCTGCTGTGTTTTTGTCTCATAACTGAATAGGGTGTGAATGGTGGCATCGTACAATTGTGCGTAACATTCGTTTTCATTGCATCTATCGTCAATGTCTTTCTTAGATTCTACACATTCCGAGTTTGGCGCCGTAAGTTCTGTTTTTTTTGCTCGAAACTCGAGTCGTTAACGCAAAACAGTGAGCAAAGGTAATTGGTTGCTCTGCGGTGTCATCGTTCTTCTTATTTTTGGCGAAGTTGGTGAGTAAAACCGTCTTTGTATAATTGCCTGGTCTCACCTAAGCATATTATTAAAGGAGCTGGAATGAGTAAGCCGGTTCTCCTGACTTTTTCAGTTCGGCAATCAATACTAATAAGTTTAATGTGACGCAGCTTGGGTAATTCTATCGTCAGTCGAATCTTCCTGTCAGATATATTCGTTCAATTCAGGGTTTTCTAGGATGGGTATGAAGACGTATCAAGACCTCTTGAAACTCTCTGTACGTCCCCAGTCCCTGTTTAACTTTTCCACTAAAAATTTTCTTTAAGCCTCTGGCTATATCTATCAACGCTATATCGTGTTCAGTAGATGTTCTTATTGCCGGGAGTCTTTGCATATTGCTTAACAGTGCGAGGACGGGGTTCAAACGGTAGGGAAGAAGTATTATCAGCATCTATCAACATCTTACTGTTCTATTTGCAGTTCGGACACAATTATTAACAAACTGGTCCGTCGAAGAATTGCACTTAATCACTTAATCAAATGATGCTAATCGCGTTCTGTAGATTCTTTTTGTTATCAATACCGGACTGTCAGTACCCAATTTGCTTTCTTATTAAACGCTGACTGATTTTTTCCCTGTAGGCTCACAACGTAAGTCGTCGAATAATCGAGTTGATACAGTACCATTGAACCTGTTTGAAGCATTTTTGCCATTTTGGCGTTAATTTGCGTGCGTCTTGCTATTTTATTTACTGTCACGTCCTGACATCCATGCATGCAGTTGGTTTCGTCAAAACTGTCTTTAATCTACGCAGCCTTCTATTTTTGCCTTGGTCGGCGTAAGTTTGCAATTAATTCCGCGGACAATCACAGTGACATTTGACACTAGTCTACACCAACTCTTTCCTTGCCACACTAAACGCAAGATCAGGAGTATCCAACCGCGTTGATGATACTGAACTGAAACCCAGCAGTATTACTCCCCAGGGAACCACTGCAAGCAGGTCAAGGAACATCAACATCCGTATAGAGACAACTCAGGAGGCAGTTCTGGACACAAAAAAGACGGTAAGTGTTCGTCAAGCTCTTAAGTCATGTATCTAAGTTCTATTCTTTCAGATGGAAAGTAAAGGCCACGTCGACAGTGATGATGACCTGTCGACACAAAAAGGTCATCATTTCTAGAACCAACCATCATTATTTGCTTTGCGGTTTTTATATTTGCCTCGAACTGAAATTGTGAATGTACATACATATTAGCTCAGTGCCACATGGTTGGACGTCTGTTCTCATAAGCAATGACTAAATACCGTTGACTGTCGGTATGATAACAAATTATGTGTTAAGCCATGATTTTATTGTTTTAAAACCAATTCAAAACCATAGATTTTCTTAACATGCATTATGGCAGCCCAGGGGTCAATTCAAATACTGAATCTAGTCCATCTATGAAATCTTCTTTGGAATGGTCTGCCATCGTATATCTAATGGGTCGTGTAGACTTCCTAAAAGAACGTAGCAAAGATTTTCTGTTGTGGAAAACTAAAAAGTCGGACGCATACGCCGATCGAACATTCTATCCTTTTTGCTAGACTCGTGACCAGCCCTCACATGATATCAAAAAACCCTCGATGTGAGGTAGCGTTGCGTATAAAACTCAGCCTGTAAGGGGAATTCCGTGTACACGTGAGTTCCAATTCTAGCCGTCCAGCTTTCCTTGAGAGCATCGGGCTTCTTA
>QDKV01005100.1_pt1 | contig 27063 bp, 28 predicted proteins | sample 1861101 | NCBI WGS metagenome assembly QDKV01 (sample SAMN04275158, study PRJNA302643) | Fungus metagenome, whole genome shotgun sequencing project. | isolation source: fruitbody | host: Mallocybe terrigena | place: Sweden | collected 2013 | reverse complement strand
AGCTGAATTTCGTCCAGGTACCTTATGACAAACCACAGGTGTCGCTGGAAATGGTTAGGAGATGGCTGAGTGGCAAAAATCTTTAACCACCATGTCTTTTTAGATCAATTCATCATACATTCATTTGTCATAAATTGAGTTGAAATTCTCAGAGAGTCACTGCACTGGTTTCCACAGTTGGTTGATCCACCTGTTAGTGTTCGCTAAACTACAGGTAGTTGATTCTTCTTTCCCTTTTCATCAAAACTCTCGCATTTCCAGACTATTAGAACTGTCAAGAGTTATGAACTACGCCGCCGTGTAATCAATAAATCTCTATTCTTTACTATGCCAGTTGATTTGGTGGATACAGCCATGATAATTATCACTGAAACAGAGGTTAATTAGTACTATACCATTGTGCTCGTTTGATGCATAGGTAACTAAACACCTTTTTGATCTCCCTTTGAGTCAAGTAAACGCACTTCATGATGATCGGTTCCACGTTCCGCATATACACCTGTCCCGATAGAAAAGTGAATGTTTCGATAGACATAGTAGGACATGTTGTTTAGCATGACTATAGTTGGAATGCCGAACATGCAAGGGCTGGCGATGACGAACGCTACCCATGGGATGAACAGAAGGTTAACAATGAGAATTATCCTGACACAAAGGATTAGTGGAGTCAGATGCAATGGCAAGGTGAACGACATTTAGACTTTGAGAAGGTAGAAAGATGCTTTCCAATACCATAACTTTACAGTGATGTCGGCATATGTGTACTTCATGAATGCCCAGGAAGTCGCCGCAAAGATGAGTGTGTCATACACCCCAAGAGATGGTTGTAGCGAATGCCGAAGATTTCTTCGACTTCATTTCGGCGCAGTAGTTCGACAGTCCGACTTGCCAACCCTGAAGGCTGCAATGGCAATGACACTTGCAAGGACACAAAGCCACGAAAGGGAAAAAAGGCTACAACAAATTTGTTGTTATTATAAAGTGCCGAGACGCGCCAAAGGAATAGCAGCAAGGTTGACGGAAAAGCGACAGTGCAAACGAAATTAATATCATGAATGTACTAGTAACCGCAGTTGCCGATCTGTGCAGCTGATAAAATGGCATGGCTCTGAATATGGGCTCAATGAATAATGAAATGCGCATTCACTTTGTGTGATAACAAGGCCTAGCACATAGACAAGTGTTGCCAAATTCATGTACACGAGATCAGATAGAGGCAAACGAAGAGCTAAGACAATCGAGCTTACTGATAGAACGGTGATATATAGTTGAATTGTCAATTTCCTAGCCAGTCTCGGGTTCACTCAAATCATGGGAGCGGATGGGTTAAGAAGCTGAGGCCCAGGGCGAGTTGCGTTGCCAGCTGCAAACGAAGGGGGTAACAATGAAGTCGAAATCTTTTTTTTTTGCCATTTTGGCAGTTCCTCCTTCCTAATATGGTATATTTTCCGAGAATAACATATGAAAATCTGCTGATTAAATGTTAAGCACAATACATAAAAAATCTACGATATTACTTCATCATGATAAAAATGAAGAACTTTTTGCATTCTAATTCCTAGCAAGATTTGGAAAATACTAGATATCTTTATGAAACAATAATCTGTCTTGAAGTTAATTTTCATCAATATGCTAGCCATACAAGCCTTACACACAAAACCCGGAGTCACAAAAAAAATTTCAGAGATTTGTTAATATCCGGCATCAAGGTTCCGCCACCCGCCGCAAACATGATTTATAGTCCAAGGTCAGGTTGAAACTATTGGCCTGGAAGAGTTCGAGGGAAGAAAACAATACAAAAACCCGAATGTACTTATTGGAGAAAACAACGCAATTGAAAGTTCGGATCGAGGTTGACCGGTTACCGGTAAACCGCATCTTGCCGGACCATTATGATTGGATCCGCTGGGCGCTTCACCAGACTGCTCAAATCGTAAAGCTTGAGAACTTCGGCTCCTCACGAGGTTGCATCCCTTTGATTTTTTCAGGGGCTGGAAAACGAGATTGAAGCCAAAACTTCCGATCCAAGTTCAGTCCGGGTGCGTGGTGTTCAGCCAACACGACTTTCGGCTCCTCTATCCGGTTCTTGGTACCACCTGGGAATATTTAATTAATTTGAATTGAAGATGCATTCCCATTCAAGTGTACAAATGTCCATAAAGTTCCAGCGGGACAGATTCCGGATGCCTGACTCCCGGACTTGAAATCTTTCTGGCCATGCACTATTGACCAATTTACAGTATGATGTTCTTATGGTAGAATAATCTCGGTGTTTATGCAAAAATCGTTGTATTCGGTAGTTGAAGACATTATACTGCGCACTTACAGATAAGTGCAACAAATGGTTATCCTCAAACTCTCGTATAACCACCCCATAATTTGCTTACTAACTTATTTTTTTTGCACTCAGACCTCAATGCGGACTGCCGCTTTAGTCAGTTCTAAACCGTTCATGTGGGTCACCAGTAGGTCTGCGTTAATGGAAGAAGACAATCGCTTTTCGATAGTTTTGCGGCCTTCGTAGTTCGTAGGAAAGGTTAATAGTGTTTCTCACTGCCCATAGAAAGCGTCGGTGGTCTTCCATGGGTGGTTCTCTATACATGAACCACCTTTACTTGATATGAAAAAGGACATGATGACTATGCCGTGAGGATCCAAAATTTTGCCACTAACATACATCCGGCTCCCTCTAGACACCATCTTGCTGTAACCGGATTTGGGTTCAAGTTTGTCTCCGGGTTTTATTAAGATATATTACTTCTGCACAAACCAAACGATCGTTCTGGTAAAAAGCAGGTTTTCGGGGATTGGTGTTATAACCAGACACACCACAAGATTGCCGACTTGGAAAATTGGAAGTTCGATCAAGTTGGCTCGATCTGGTGAAAATAACAGGACCAACAACCCAAGCCAGAATCTGTCCGGCCTATAAAATTTTTCAAAAAATTGTCCGGATACGGTATCCAACCCGGTATTGTCGGACCCTCAAATAACTCTCCTGTGTCATCAAGCGCTTGATAAGCTTTGGGCTAACCGGCGGCGGCATTTTCAGGGCGATCAATCGGAAGGTTTCAAAATGTGTCCTTTCCCAATTTGAATAACGAACTTGTGCGGTATATCGCCGGCTAGCCAAAGTGTAGCGATATTATTTTTTTGCATCGCGTAATGTTGATAGAATCACTAATTAAAGATCACAAATTATCCCTGTTAGTTTACTACATGCTATCGTACTAGCTCGATGCATACAAGTACCTGAACATTCCTATCGATTTTCCTTAGAGTCAAATACACTCATTTCATGACAACCGGACCCATTTTCTTCATAGGCACCCTCTGGGTCACCTCTGTCACCTGAAAACCGTATCGCGGTTGGTCCAAGCTTTCCATCATGCTGCTTGCCAAACTCGACGTTATCTTCTCCCAGTGCCCTTTTGATTGAAGACGTGTGAACTGTGTTGTCCCGATAGAAGCCGAAGCGAATGCTTCGATAGACATAGCACGACATGTTGTTTAGCATGACTATGGTTGGATTCCCGAATATGCAAGGGCTGACCATGACAAACGCAACCACGACGAACATAGTGTTGACAACAAGGGCAATCCTGGTACAACAGATTAGTGTCTGGAATCAGATGCAACAGCTAGGCGAACGTATTCACAGGTAATACGCCTGTCCATCACGCATAATAGACTTCGAGAATGCAGGGAGATGCTTCCCCAACACCACAACTTTAAACCCATCTTTTACTCCGACATCGGTATATGAGTACCGCATGAATGCCCAGGAAGTCGCCAAAAAGATGAGAGTGTCATGCACCAAAGGTATGGTCGCAGCGAGTACCGAAGATTTCTTTGCCTTATATTCTGCGCAATAGTTCGTCTTGCCGATCCTAAAGCCTCTGGTGTATATCGCAACGGCAACGGCACTTGCAAGAACACAGAGCCACGAAAAGGAGAAGAAGATCACAACAAATTTGTGGTTACTGTGAAGTGCTGAGATGCGCCAAACGAATAACAGTAAGGTTGACGGAAGAGCGACAGCGTATATGAAGCTAATGTCACGTATGGAGCGGCAGTTGCCGATCGGTGCAGCTGGTAAAAAGCCATGGCTCTGAATATCATAGGGCTTAATGAATGATGAAAGGCGCACCCACTTTGTGCGACAACAAGGCCTAGAACATAGGCGAGTGTTGCAATTCTAAATTGATATTTTAGTGTCCAAGATCAGATAGAGGGAATGAACGTAAACTCGCCTTGAAATGCAGTAAACAAAAAACGAAGAGTTAATCCGGTACTTCGTTAACAATTTATAGTCTTCTGGCAAATGGAAAATGATATCCCACAGGAGAACCTTGATAATTCATCAAATTAAGTAACGTTCAAGGATAATCGAGCTTACTGATAGAGACCCAACGGCAATATATAGTTGAATTATCGTTTTCCTAGCCAGACTCGGCGGCACCCAAGCCATGGGAGTGTGTGGGTTAAGAAGCTGAGGCCCAGGATTAGTTGCATTGCCAGCTGCAAACATGATGTGATAATGGTAAGATCACGTCGAAACTATCAGTCTGGTAATATTGGAGAAAACATCCATGGGTTAAGTACAGATGCAAACTGAAAAGCCAATGAAAAACCCACCTGAAAGTTCGGAGCGAGATTCAATTCAAAGTTAGACATCATGTCATTCACATAGTTCAAGTTTGACGCCGATCCGGATGTGCCCGCGAGCGTTCAGACGATCAGATAGCCGATATATCAAAACTTTATTTTTCGGACTTTAAAAGCAGGGTTTAGCGTTACAACGTGATCCGGGTTACGCTAATTAATCTGACGGCCGGGCCGTTGTAACGTAGTTGGGAAATTTGTGACTCTAAGATACGCCACTCATATGTCAAATTACATTCACATTGTAAAATATGTTATTTCAAATAGGGGATTATCTAACTAGGTCTAAATTCTTCACAAGAATCGTCTGGAAATGGATGCGTCTACGAATAGAACATTGAAGGAGAGCAATGAGAGAGGCAAAAAACCCCGGGTTATGATTCGGCATTTTCCAGCCATAACCACAGGTCCACAGCCAACAGGTTGGGTATCTGAAGTTAGTTGCACGAAAAATGACGACCGTATATTCAATTCTAACACTCCCCAATACATCTGATGGGTTAACCTGTCTGAAGCCAACATCAGTAGCGGGCTCGGCAGATGGGTCTGGGTCTCATAAAGTTGCTCGGTTAAGCACCGACTATGATTCTGCTTCGGCGTCCAGGTCAAAGCAGACTTCTATTCACAATAACAGTTCAGATGGGCCGGTTCAAATCCAAATTGTTGGGGAATGTAGTTCGTCCTTTAGTTGTCTTCAGTTTTGTTGCTTAATAACCTCTTTCGTTAGAATTTCGGCAACCCGATGGAAAGAAAGAGCTTGCTTTATTGATTCAGTGTATCCGCATCGTTCTCGGGAGAAACCATATGGACATACTTCCAGTGACCTACGAGCGAATCTATAGCACTTGTCGCTCAGCAATCACCACGTCTCCCATTGGTGATAGTCTTTATGATTATCTCAGAATCGAACTCGAGAAGGCCGTTGGACAGATGGTGACGGGAATGGTCACGCTAGCGGAAAACGACGTTGCTTGGATCTCCTCCTTGAACGAATCTTTTAAATGGTTTGAAGACCAAATCGTTGAGTCTGGTGCATTTGTGCGCAACCTCGTTCTGACATGCCCATAGTCTCTTCTCCGGTCTCTTCTCACCTACTTGGACCAAACCTACGTCGTGAATGAGAAAAATGTTTTGACCATTCGGTGAATCTATTGCCTTCCGCCAGTACCTTCTGGATCTAATGTTTTTGTCAGTGATCTTGCTTATCGCATTGTCAGCGAACGAGTATTCGGGAATGCCCAAGTTGCGGAGAAACTCCGAAATTCTGTGAAAGCCTGGTTAACATACGAGCGAACCATCAGGTAATGTAATGTCCCGCAATGCGTCCCACATATATTAACCAAGTAAAGGTTGGAGCACGATGAACGAAATGCTATCTCAGATCTCGTGCAGCATCTCCTCCGGCACAATCAATATTCTTCTTTTGAAGAGTTCTATCTTTCTGTCACTCGTTCCTTCTATCTAAATGAATCTAAATCAGAAGCCGAAAGGCTGAAGGATGAACCAAAACAATTTTTCAAGAAAATGCAAGATTGCATCGAGTCGGAGGTTCAGCGTGTGAAGACTATCTTGCCTATCACTACATGGAATCTCGTGAGGGAGGTTACAGAGCAAGCATTATGGGGCGGAAGAATGGACTGGCTTGCACGCAGCAGTAAGCCGTTCGTTCCTGCCTATGCATTTACCAATCTCCCATAGCATTGCCCAGCTATTTAGCGGAGAAAGACTTTTCCTCTCTAGGCAAGATGTATACACTATTTGCCAGAGTAGGAGGTTCCAAAGCAATCAGCACAGCATTTCGAGAGCATATCAAAGTTCGTCTCTGTCTTCCTTGCTCCACATTTAACTGAACCCGTCATGCACAGTCTACTGTATCTGACATTGTCAAAGACACGAGCTGCGATGACGAAATGGTTCAACGTTTGCTTGACTTCAAGGCACTGGCTGACGCAGCCATTACGTCGTCCTTCCTCTGCGAGAAACAGGTGGTGAAGAGAACAACGTCTAACAAATTCGGTAACCCATCGACTTCTCCGCCGTCCTCAAGCCAAATACCTCCGAAGCAACCTGATCAGGAATTTATCTATGCTCTGACGGACGCTTTCACTATGGGTTTCAAAGTACGGCGAGCAAAACCAGCAGAGATGATCGCCAAGTATTCAGACAAAGCCATGCGTAAAGGACAAGGCAAAGCATCCGACATCGAGTTCCTAGATATGTTGGATAAGGTGTTGGCGCTTTATCGGTTTACGGATGATAAAGACGTCTTTAGGACATTCTATCACCGCAGTTTGGCGAAGAGACTGTTGTTGGAGAAATCAGCTTCGGACGATTTTGAGAAGGCGATGCTGAAGAAGCTAAAAGAAAGTGAGTAATCTTGATATCGCCATTGTTATTTTTTTCAATTGCCTGTAGATTACGATCCAGAGTTTGGAATGGGCGAAGAAATGTTCAAAGATTTGGCCCTGTCCAGAGATTCCATGCGCGATTACCATTCCAAGTTAACCACAAACGACCCTGGGCGTAAGTTGAGTGCGATAGTGCTGCAACGCAGTGCTTGGCCGTTTTCTGTTCAAAAACGAACTGTGGATCTTCCTCCTGCTGTGAGCTCCACTCGGTGCTTACTGTATCTGCATCAGCCTGATCTGTGAGTTTTAGATGCAAGGAGAGTTGACGAAATATGCAGATTTCTACAAGTCCAAGCACTCTAATCACGTTCTTGACTGGAATCACTCGCTTGGTACCATGGTTTTGAAAGCAAAGTTCAAACCGGGTATCAAGGAACTCTCCGTCAGTTTATATCAAGGGGTGATTCTGCTGTTTTTCAATGATGCTACCGAAATTACGTATAATGATATCAAGGAACAGACAAACATGAGTGAGTCATGAAACACAAAGTTATTAGACAATCAGTTAATCCCGATAAATTAATCACAGATGACGAAGAGTTAAAAAGAACTCTTCAGAGTTTAGCTTGTGCGAAGAAGAGGGTACTCAAGAAACTTCCACAGGGCAGGGAGGTGAACAATTCCGACGTATTCAGGTTTAACGCCGATTTCGATGATCCGCATCCTAAAGTTCATATTAACTCTATTCAAGCGAAAGTTTCGGTCAGTTGTCATTTTTATTGAACCCACTACCACTGAATCGACTATGTGTATCAAAGCCCGAAGAATCTCGGCGTACAAACACCTCCATAGAAGACGACAGAAAATTCTATCTCGACGCGGCGATTGTTCGCATTATGAAGGCTAAGAAAGAGATGACATACGAGCAATTGAAGGCAGCTACTATTGACGAGGTGAAGAAACATTTTGTGCCACAGGTCGACGCGATCAAAAAGAGAATCGAGTCGTTGATTGAGCATGACTACTTGGAAAGGAGTGAAGACAAGTCCACGTTCTTTTACGTAGCCTGAGTAGATCATGTCATGTTCTGTGAATTCCATGAGATAGAGTAAAACAGGAGTGTCGCAGTTGCGCAATAAAAGTGCAATTGGAGTGGAATAATACAGAAATACCACCAAAAACATGACAAGAACTCAGACCAATCTAAAGCAGTCCGACGCGTCAAGCATACTAAATGGGATTGGAATCAACTTGCTGAGGTCAAGTGGATAGAAACTTACTCTTGTGAATGTGTCCCGCGTCATAAAAGTCTCTTTCCTAGCTGTTCCGTTTCCATAAAGACTCTTCACCGCTGCACTCATGTTGGCCTTCCTCTTCTGCTCCTCCATCTCTAATTCAGATGCTACAGCACGACTGGTAGAAGTTACTGCTCCCGCATTAATAATGGGAGCCACCACCTTCTTCTTAGCGGGTTCGCCTTCTGCCGTTGGCGAGTCGTTTTTCCGTTTCTTGGACTTCTTCTTCGGTTCCTGGGACCTCCTGCGTTCTATAATAAGACGAAGAATCTCTTCTTCCTCGGAAGATGGGTTAAGTGCAATAACATCATCTTTGAAATACTTCGTCCCACAATTGGGACAAAGTTCAACGACATCTCCAACTGAATCACGACTGTCGCTGGTCTCCTTTTCCTTGCCCTTTTCCTTCGAAGAGATGAGCATCTTGAGACCTGCCTGAGAAAACACGCAGCCACAAGTGGATACATATACAAAAGGCTGTACACCGTTCATCTCTTTCATGGTTAGGGCACAGACGAATTGAGATCGATCTGTTGGCTCAGCTGATGTATTTAAGGGCAGCGAAGCAGAGTTGAGAGTCAATTTCAGAGTCTTTATGTCCTAATAAACAAAGGTCAAGTTGATGTAACAAAGAATGATTCAAACACACCTTCAAAGATCGTATATGCCCACAAATGTTCTCGCCATCTCCAAATATACTGCGATCAAGGAGAAATTCTATCATAGCGTCTTTATTGTAAAGTTTCCCGAGAGCACAAGAGACCACAGGTTCTTGTAACTTTCGCTTTGAGAGCGCGCAGAAGAACCATTTGGCCTTGGTCTGATTCGCCTTGTCAGCCTGTTCAGCCTATGATACAACTACTAAGTGATTATATCAAACAAGATGCTCGAGAATGCTCACCTTGGGCTTGTTCCGTACGAGATCCCTGCGGTCGGGGATACTGCCACCATCATTACCCATAATTTTAGTGTCCCGTTGGTGGTCGAAACTCAAGGGAGGTTTAGATATCGTCCGTGAGAAATATCATCAATAAATTAATTTTAAAAACCGCTTAGCTAAGATTAACAATGGCATTACGTACTACAGACCTTGAAGCGAACGGCCGTTCAGCCGCAGCGCAATGCTGCAAGAATTAACGCATATGGACAGGATAACACAACTTCAAGATGAAATACAAAACGTATGTTGTCACTTACATATTAAGATTTGCAGAGGGCTGACTACCTTTGCTTTGCCATAGCTCCTAACGATCATGTCAAACACGATCGCCTATCTGACTTCTCGCGCTGATTTTCGTCAAGTTAGCAGTGAGATACCCATAACGAAGCAAAGGAATCCAGATAAATTCGACCCTACTGATGTTTTTGAAGGTGCGCTTGTAGCAGGCTCCGTCATTGCATGCCCTCATTTCGTTATAAGCCAATCAAAAGGAAATGGTGACAGATTTAATCGTCAAAGCAAAGCAGGTAGAATATCTTATCAACTCCTTGCCGGAGCCAGAGGCAGAAGAAGGACAAGCGAGTGCTTTTTTCCTCTGGAAAGAGTGCGTTTCGTTCTGAAGTACCTACTCATCGTTCAGGCGAAAAGACTCCAAGACCTTGAAGACGAGATGCAAGCTGCAAACGCTGAATACATAAGAGCTGTGAACAGAGCGAGTTAGTCTCTCTTCTAGCCTGAAAAGAATATTCTCATTATGCTGATCATTCAGAGAACCTGCATTCTCAGATGTCCCGACTTCTTCGAATGATGCTCGAGGAAACGGGTTCCAAGCCTGGCGATTAGCATTTGGCAAAAGTTTTTATTCATTCTCATGCACCATTCCTATATGTCAGTGCTTACGTCTCGAATTCCGCCAGAAGACAATCACGCCAGTAATCTATAGGTATTCCTTAAAACGAACAATTCTTTCATTCAAAGATTCAATTGTCTAGCCGTAGAGTTTACAAGCATTTGCTAATTGGAGGCGGATACGCATTGCTTTGAATTATGAATGTCCAACTCTTGTGATAAATATCATTAGGCGAGTGATCATTGATGCAGGTTTGGATTGGAGCGATCCTTCTTGTCCTTGCGATTTGCACGCGTTATTTTCCTTTCTAATTGTCCGTAGGGCGTGTGGTAGTCTTCTTATTTGTTATCCGTTTGCCTCACAAGCTCACAGAGACCAAACGTATTCCATTGTTTATTTCAGAGAATTTGATAGACATTCAAATCTATAGAATTTGGTCTGGTACGAAACGAATCACCGCCGAATCGGGTAATCAATTCCCCATTTTGGAAGGGGGGGAGATCTTGTGATGTCCTCATCCAGGATGGTCTAAACGAGTGGTACAGTACCCCAAACTATATTTGACCACTGTTTGCTAAATCATAAATAAATCTGAAGAATATCTACATGTATAAAATAATTTGCGTTTGATTGGTATCTACTCCTCGAACTGCCAGATATAAATGATGCCAATGGCCGGTAGCTGCGGTAATAGTCCAGCATCCGAGTAGGGCTTAAGTAGGGCGGTCCGTAGAAGACGTGCCACCAGTCATAACGATGAAGGGTTCGAGAGTCAAGGGGTCAACCGGTCAACCAATAAATGTTTGTCATTGGTGACTGAAAACGGCCGATGGAAATTGCTCGATACGTCGTTGCAACTTAGTTGTGGCATCAGAAACAAATGCGGCAGATAAAAAACCGTAAAGCTGATACTTTCCATCGGGTCATTGAAATTTAAATTAATAACGCTCACTGGCATGCCCGTCAGCCATTTCCCGAATAGATCTGTTATTATTCCAATTGCAGGAATTTGTGCACTCGAGTTTCCAGATTTGCATCCACTGAGTAAAGTGTCATATTCTCGGTTTGGAAGACATTTGGGCCCCTACTCCGAGATCTTACCACAACCATTCAGACGCAAGGAAGGTAGAACCTTGTCATGGCTGGAAACTTTTTATAGAGTCCAGAAGGAAAGACTACAAGGTGTCGCTTTTACAAGGTGCAAAACCATTTGGCTAAGGACTAGTGACTTGTCCTCGGCGATAGAAAGGGCAACGAACATGTAAAATAGTCACAACGGCAACCCTCGGACCATTCCAGTTGAAGGATTGCATCTACGGAAGTGCTGGTAAATTTTCTCCTGCGCTACGATTTCCTCAAACACACGGCCCCACATACAAGCTACATAACTAGGAAAGAATTGGGGAATTAAAGCATCTACTTATTGGAAGCGAGATATCTCCCATTATGCTATCTGTTAATAAATAAATAAAACCCGTCATTCAGTAAATGTCCATGAATGCATGACAATGTGCAATAAATAATCAGTTGTAACTAGGAGGCGGCTCGTCAGATAAATGAGGTTGCTGTCCTTTCAACGCCTCCATCTCCATCCGCAAGTACTCCACTTCTCTTCTCAAATCATCACTGTGTGGGGTAGCGGCATCCGTTCGCCTCGTACTGCCAACAATGGTGCTGCTCTGCACACTGTTGTCCCCAAAGCTGTTCCGAGGCTCTGTTGAATTGTTCATCGCGGCTTGCATCTTTTTCGAATGCCATAGGTCAGTGGTAAGCCGCTTGGACAATGGAGTCAGTGTAGTTGAACCCATCGCATCCGGCATAAGTGGATGAATCTCCTCCTTAAACGGTGTAATAGCATATGCCTCTGTAGCTGTTTTTCCGTCGTTCGCGCCTTGCTTTCGGCGCCGGCGGAGGAAAAGGAAGATTCCAACAGAGATGAGAATAAGCCCCGCTATTGCTCCGAAGATACCTCCCAGGATGGGCGCGAGCTTCCTTGACGAGGGGCCTATCGAGCCAGCGGGCAGTTTTATCGTGAAATCAGGTAAACTACAATTCATCATAAATCCTGGTCTTGGAAAGATAAGCAACAAGGTAAACTCACGTTAAGGCAAGGAAAGCAAATGAAGCCCCCATTGCAGGACTCGCAATACCATTTATTGTCGTCCCGTCATCTGCTGTGTATGTTGATGGATTTGGTTTCGAGGCCGTCTTCATAAAGGGCCTTCTATGAGTCATATCAATCAAGGTGTTCCTTCCTGTCTTTTTTGTTGCGTTGAAGACACTGGCAGCGGCAAAGAGTGTCCAATCTATAGTTTGTTGTCAGTGAGCTAACTGCATCGCAAGTGCTGATAAGTGGTCTGCGAGGGAGACATACGTGCTCTAACAATGAGAGTTTGACTACTGTCAAGTGGCAACCCAAAGGCCTGCGCTATAATAATAAAGTGAAATCAGATATCGATCGGCACAACATTTACCTAAACCATAAAACAAACCGCTCGAACTCAAAGTGTTATACCAGGATGCCTGTTTCTCATAGATCTACAGTCATATTGTCACGAGCATTGAATTGGGGGGCAAGGCGAACACTCACATCGTTTGAAATAATATCCGTTCCAATCAACTTCGGCGCGTAGAGGTTGTACAACAGTCCCCAGGAAGCGTTGTTTCCATATGTAGACATGACATGGTCCGACGACAGTGCGAGTCTTTGCCATTGTTGTGCGTAATCGCGTGCTGTGTCCTATGGTTGTGATTGTCAGTCTATCTTCCGATAAAAAAACGGGAGGGAGTAGATTTAGCTCACCAAATAGTGTGACGTTTTTTCAGGATCCGCCCCATGGGGCTCAAGCGCTTTGTTGATCATTCCCATAGAGTAGATCCCCATGATACCCTTCAATGCAAGATTCGACGTCGCACCAACTAATCCATCTGCTGTCATGCTGATAGGTAATATTTCTGGGTTCAGATGCACCGCCAAAAGAAACTCAGGAAAAGAAAACGCACTACCCGCTTGGCTGCAACGAATTTGTCACCAAGAAATCCGCCCACTCACTTAAGAGCTTGTAATATGTCTGTATAAGCTTCCCTTCACCAGATTTCTGGGCATGCACAAGTGCCATGACAAGCATTGAACCGCAATCTATACGGTATTGTCAGTGTCAAAACAAATAAAAGGGGAAAAGGGTGGATTACTTTCTACGGCAAAGAAAGATTGGTCTGTTTTGTTGCCCAAGACGTTCGGCCAGCTATTTCCTACGTTGATGAGTTGAGAGAAAGTCTATAGATGCGTTGAATTACCTAAATCCGGAGCTGCGTATCCTTTATTGTACGCTGACGAAGAGGCTTGCAACTCAAACAGTGGTTCAAGCAATGTACCCGCGAGTGAAGCGTTGAGGTAAAGGAAGGCCGGGAAAGAAGCGTAGATTGTTTCCACGGAATTGACACGTCTGTGGTTTTAATGGGAGATTTAAAAAATCATTAAGCAGAGATTTAGAATCGGAAATATAAGTAACATACGAAGAACTCCCAACGTCCTTCATAAACACTCTCAAGTCGTCCACTCCTGCGAATCGTCCATTGGATAGTCTTGACGTCGTGAATTCGAGTGAGCCGATTGTTTGTCTGAGGCTCAGGGTGATCATATCCGTGATATTTATGGTGGTTGAAGGGGGTATCGTGAAGTTGGAGGAGATAGAAGCAATATCCGACATGATTCTGTTTTCGAAGTTGACAGCGCGAGAAAGAGCAGAGGTATATCCAGACAGAAACTCATCGATCTTTTTATTCAGATCAGCTTTTGTTAAGAAACGAAACAAGAAGTAAGTAACAACGCTCACCACGTCCCCTATACTACTCCACCTCGTCCACCATAATGAACTCCTACTCTGGAACATTCCATCTTTCATATATCTTACGACTGGGTCTCTGACGAGCCCCAAGGCAAAAACCATTGATCTAGAAGTCTGGGTTATGTTACCTAGATCCAAGGCATATGCCATCACTGGCCAATTACGGTTGATTTCTCGGTATGACGTATCAGAAGTGTTGGTCAGTCTGCCGTTGGAAAAGAAAGCAAGACGGCATGTGACAGAGGAGCAGGTTTGCCATGTCATTGCAACTCCTGGGGTCTTGTCATTGTGTCAATGTTCAAAGAAGAGTCAAGGTGGCAAATGATGGATGCACTCACCGCTGTGAAACCAAAATACATGGTCCCATCCTCTGCCATGTCATTATCCTCCGTTAGTGCTGTGATAGTATTTTGTTGAGCCTGGTGATAGATTGATTTTGATTTTGAAGTTCGAGTGGTATTCCAAATCATGCGTTTTGAGGTATCTGATGATAAAAATTCTACATGGATATTGTTACAAGTCAGTAAGATGTGAGTGAGAATGCCCGGCAAACTTACGCCCAGTAACATCTGAATAGAGTTGGACGGCGTGAGGGTTTCCGTCTGTTGACCAGATGTCGACAGCGAGATAGACAAAGGGTAATGAATGAAGTGTCCAGTCATTCAGCTGAGATATTTCGCAGTAAGTATAGGTTTCAAGATGGAATAGGAAGTGGATTACCTCGATTGGAGAGAGATAAGTTAAGTTCACCCTTACTGGACCAGCATCGAGGGTAAAAATAGTACGAGTAGGTGTAATATAAACCCCAACTGTGTCGGCAGAGGTATAGTTTACATGATAACCTTGGAGCAAGAACCCTGAACCGTCCACGCGGATAGTGACAATCCAGCTGAGATCCTGCAATAACTCATTCAGCACCTTCCAACGAGTATAAAAAATTTAACTTGCAAAGTTTTCCCTGAAAAAGTTGGGCCATCTGCCGGCTGGTGTCGATGATAGGTTATAGTTTGCATTTATCCAACCATTGAAGTATGGTGATTTGTAAAATAGAGGAATGGGTGCGGAATATGTCGAGGCATATTGCCCGTAGGTGATTGGAAGGAGGTGAAAAAGGAACAGAATTATGAAAGAAAGTCTGTAAAACATGAGCTTAGCGCTCAGCCTCAACGAAAGTTGTGGAATATAGTCCGTAGCCGGAGAGAGAAAAGCCTGTGCAGCCTGTGCTTGGTTACAAAACCGATAAAGATCCATCATTCGGAGATGCCTTCGCTTAACCAAAAATCACTGCCGCGTTGCTGGGAAGCCAAATAAAATGAGAGCCTTGGATACCCGACATCTCGTACATTTACCTACATTTACAAGCCGCGTATCTCGGTGCAAGTATTGCTAGGTAATGCGGGTGTAAATTTGCCCGTCGACTGTAAGTCGCACTCATACAACAGGATACAAGGTCTCTTGTTGCTCACGAATGGCTTATGGGGGTCTCAACCTTCTTGTTGACGAAACAGCAGGGGAGGTTTCTGATTCGGTGGCCAATGTTCAAAGTTCAAATGGCTAAAAGCCATTGGTCCAAGACGCATACAAAGCAGTGATGAACTATATGAGTGTTTCACCTAGACCTGACCATCATGTCCCATGGCCTGCTTCTGTGGAGACGGATGAGAATTCAAGGAGAGAGAAGGGAGGGATATTGTAAGCTTACATAGATGGTCAATAGACAATTCTTTGCTGGCAAAGCTCTCAGTCTTCAACCGCTTGCCAATAGCTGTGAGAAGCGGCAATCACGGCGTTAGTCATCCAAAGGAGCTTCTCTTGGCTTTGCCACGATTAGTGATGGTATTTACTTGTGGGGCGGGTACAAACAAATTATGCCGGCCATCGCCGTCGGCAGGCGCTCCATCAAATTGGGTGTAGTTTTATTTCCCGCTCCACAAGTAAATACCACTCTGCATTTCGAAAGTGTCCAATGGTCCATTGTTTTGCAATCAGCCTTGTATATATTTAATTCTAAATACCCAATTTTGGTTTCGGCTTAGCTATTGAAATAAAGATCATTGGTTTCACTTTCTTCGGCAGTATTTCTTTGTTGATGTCATTTCACATCAATTTCCGTGTCACCACTGGCAGCTGTCACTTGTGACACCTCTTAGCTTTGACACCTCCACCTTACATGCTATAACAATTACTTGATTTATACTACCATTCATTTTGATATTTTGCAGGGTAATATTCGAGAGTTCGGATTACCATTTCTTGCCTTGTTCCACACGTCAACATGGGCGCTTGCGTCTCCTCAACAAGTGCATTTGACGCATCAGACGGCGACATTGCACTTCACCAAGAGGCAGAAAGGCAGCTTAAAGAAGTACGTCGACTTATTTCAATAACTTAGCCTGTAAGGTTTCTGAATCTTTTCACCGATAGGCAAAAGCCAAGATGGCGACTCAGGTCAAGGTGCGGACAACATGCACCTTTTTTCTTTGATTGGATGGTCTGACACATGGGAATTGGTTTGTTAGGTTCTGCTATTGGGTTCGGGGGATTCGGGAAAGTCAACGATTCTGAAGGTATCTTTTTCGCTTTGTCCTTTCATCAAGATGGGATAAATTTTGTCAAAATTGCATCATCCTATTTTTAACTCTCTAGGGAGGAATTAGGGTAATCCTATGGCTGATCAGGACTGCACATGTTCATTTATCGCCTTTCTTTACCCAAATCTAAATGCGATTCAACGTTGACGTTCTTCTCCACTCTAGCAAATGCGATTAATACACAAACTCCCTTTCAGCCCGTCAGAAATCGAGCATTATCGTCAACTCGTCTTCGAAAACCTCACGCGCGGGCTGCGATATGTTCTTGACGCGATGGTTGAAATGGAACTGGCGGTTTCCCCTGAGAATATGGGTTTTGTGAACATGATTGACGATACGCCAGAATTGCATGACGGAGAACCGTTCCCGATTGAGTACGAGGAAGCGCTGAGTAAACTCTGGGTGGATGATAATGTGAAAAAGGCGCTGGAGAGAGGAAACGAGGCCGCTTTGCCGGAGAAGTACGTTGATCTCCCGCCTGCCTCCTCTCTACAAAAAAAGGAAAATTAAAACTAAAACACACCAGCCTCCCTTATTTTTTTGGATCTCTTTCGGGTTTCTTTTCGCCTGACTACCAACCAACACCTCAAGACATAATTCACACGCGTGCGCGAACGATAGGGATAACGGAAACGACATTCAAGCTCAGGGAGCATGAGATGCTCATGGTCGACGTTGGTGGTCAAAAGAGCGAGCGAAGGAAATGGATTCACTGTTTCCAAGACGTGACAAGTATATTGTTCTTGGTGAGTCTGAGTGGGTACGATCAATGTTTGGTGGAAGATAAAGAATCCGTGAGCATTTTTTTCTGTTTCTTTCGTTTCTTTTCTGGGCTAATGACATTCGTTTAGAATCAAATGCAAGACGCGATGACAATATGGGATGCTATTTGTCATTCGCAGTGGTTTAAACAGACCTCCATAGTCAGTTCTTTTCCCCCTGCCGCTCGACAATGACCTCTTCCTCTATGCTTCAGATCCTCTTCTTGAACAAATATGACCTGTTTCAGAGGAAAATCCCTTATTCCCACATAAAAAACTACTTCCCGGTGTGTTCATTACGTATCATGAACTAACTAATCCAACTCAATCACCCCTCGAATTCTGACGGATTCAAATCCACTAGGATTACGAAGGCGAACCAGAGGACCTCAAAGCCGGGCTGGATTACTTTAAGCGACGATTCGCACGGCTTGCACAGAAGGCTGGTCGGTCGAAGGATAGGGAGATCTACATCCAGTGAATTGATTTTTTGATTAACTAATTTGTTGTTAATGGTTTTCAAGTGTGACAACTGCGACTGATACAGACAATCTGAGAGTGGTTATGGCTGCTGTACAAGAGTGAGTCCCCTTCCTTTCCTTGTCCAATTTCCCTTTCTCCTTTATCTTAACAACAACCCTTTTTTTAATCATATAATCATCCCGCGGATCTGACGAAACGCTCATTCTACATAGCATCATCGTTCGCAGTCTGATCAAGGACGTCTTCCTCTGAGTTTAAAGCTAGCAAAGCCAAAGGCTCTACCTGGGTCAAACCGAACCTACCATCTAGATTCATGGCTCATTGCTTTTCCCATGGTTTTTTGCCTGTGCTTTTTCCATGCTTTTGAGTTGGAATCTACCAGCTTGGATTTTCTTCCTTTTCCATCTTCATCCCATCTGCTGTTTGTCCTTTTGTTGCTTTGCTTTTGTTCTTTCCTTGTTTCCCCATACTGAACACACACGGAACTGATGTACATTGCTTCCCTATCTATTCCGATCTATCTTTTTCCGGATTCATTGTATCATCACGAAACCCTCGACGCGTTTGACACCGAAAACGATCACAATCATCGATTCTGGATTGCGAAAACACACGAAACACAATGGCCATCACCAATCTATTTACCCCTAAACGCTGCAACCGACTGCGCTTTTGCTTCTGCTCGAATGCTCTGATGTTGATTATCAACGCACCCTCCCATCTCGGACATGCTTATTTACCTCGTGTCGTGATGTCATCACTTTCGTCCTTTTCCGTTTGGCGCTCTTCGGATGTTGACGCCCGCGTCTTACTATGGCGTCCTTTCAACCTTGGCTCTTGGAAACACGAACGAATTCCAATAAACCTATTTGGGTGATGTAGTGCGATCGTGAGCAGGAATGTGAGTGATTTCGTTTGACCTTTGCTTTGAGTTTTCGCACTTTCCTTCTGTTTTTTTCCCCCACGAATCTACGGTAGAATTTTTTAGAGTTTCACCTTGGCAAATGACACCGCATCATACCGCGTTAGCATCATCGTGCTGCTAGATCAAAGGGCATCATGACGCTATCAGTACTTATGAATGATTGATCAGAGTTGAGTCGTCTGATCGGTCAATACGCCACTCTATACCATTGCGGGTGCACCCGTCCTTGGTGTCAAGCGTGTTGAATAATATCTGATCATGCTTCTTTTATCCCAGATACGTGGAATTATGCTATGATGCTCGCGGGAAAACTTAGGGAGTCCGCCCTTCCACAATGACAAACTCCGACATTAACCAGTGGACATCGCATTCCTGTTCAGTTCCAACAATGTGTTAATCCATCGTAACTTCGATCTTCATTTGCGCCCATTTCGAAGACTACCATTGACTTTTGATAAATCTGCTCCCAACTGTCCACTTCGCAGACCATACTGTCCCCGAAGGTCCCGCCTGCCAGTACTTTTGCCGCACCTTGCTGTCCACATCTCTCTCCTTGTCGCGACTCATTCTTAACTTACTTTGACATTGCACCAGTGCATACTCTGCCATTGTCGAAAACAAACCTATTTCATTCAATTTGAGTTTCACTTAATTGGTTGTAATCATATTGTAATCAATATCTCCTATTATCTAGGCTTTTGTCTTTTCGATTTCTGGTTCTGTTCCTCTGTTCCTGGTCGTCACTTTAATTTAACGGACTCTGCTTAGGACAATACCTGAACCTTCTTAGAATTATATAAGTAATACTTTTTCCCTGCTTGAAGAGATTCAAATTCCCAACAAATCTAGAGTCCGAGTCGGTCTGAGGAAAAGGCTGGATCCTTGCAATTTGACCACTACGAGTACGTGCGTGGACACGCCAAGTCACCAAGATAGCCTGAGGGAATAGAGTCGAGTCTTTATGATTTGAATGTGACCTTTATGGACTCGGAGGTCAACTGTCAACTTACGTCTGTTGCCACCGAGCTAGCTGAGCTGAACCGAGCTTGAAAACTCCCAACGAGCACCGAGTTGAGCTCGCGACGAGCTGCCTGCCCCGACATCATGTGAGGTCTGCACTGCTACGAAATTTGATATGTACTACTAGAATTATAGGAGTGTACACGTTTCAGATACAGCCTCTTCAGTATTTCGAAGGAGGTCATGAAGTTCATCTAATCTACCAAGACTGAGAAACTCCTCAATTGCATAGTCAAAGTTCCATCAACCTCAAAGGCGTGAGACAAGGAACGGTGATGGAATTATTATTCTCAAGGTGAAAGGACTAACTCGGCGTTTGTGACATGGCCATCAGCAATCCAACAAGTTACTTGTTCGCTTTTTCGCACTTATCAGCTTTTCAAGGTTGCAAGAAAAGTAAAAAGTTAGAAAGAGCAACATTTAGTTGAAATTACTATGCTGATAGAAAACTGACAAATGTATGGGTTCCTGGGAACTCAGCTAAAGAATTGTATTGCACCTTTTCGCTTTTTCTAGCTGTTTTTCCCTTTTTTGGCGCTTTTTTTACTTGCACATCGGAGTCTGGCAACGGGAGACTAGAGAGATTGCATCATTATTCATCTTTCTTTCACCCGGCACCGACTGGTGAATTGGTGGTAAATTTTAAAAGGAGGTTGAGCTTCCTTATTTACAGTCGTTTGCATAACCGATGGCACTCCGCATTTTCGAAAAAAACTGTTTGTTGGTGTTTCTTTTTGACAGCGTGAGATTGTTTCGAGCACAACTCTCATCCCGAGTCGACGTCGCGTCACTTGCTCTCAACAGCTTTCAAACCAACAACCACCTGCGCATTGATGACCTTACTATTGTCCTCATCCTGTCCCAGCACTCATGTCCTTTTGCCGCCTTTTGCCTCCTTGATCATGTCCATTCCATAGGTTGACAATATCTGACTGATGTGAGGGGCCATACTATTGATGATTTGACGATGTGAAGAGAAGCTGCCCTGATTGGAGGTCACACGCTGTCAAAAAGAAACACCAACAAACAGTTTTTTCGAAAATGCGGAGTGCCATCGGTTATGCAAACGACTGTAGCAAGTGCCACTTTAATCACATCCTCACGATGTCGCAGCAGCTCCTCACACAATGTACAATGTGCATCACATTTTGTTCAAATCCGAGTCTTTCCAACTCAGTAACTGCAAATGGATTGATCCTCCTTCATCAGATACAGAAATTTTCAATGTTCATAAGTGCCGAGGATGCTATCAGGATCTTGGTTACCATTGTTAAAGGCATTTATGACAGGGAAAACTGGCATAGCTTCTCACCTGTGCCGCCAACTCGTGGTTCCAATTAGGCTGTATCCACTTGACCATTGGAAGTTTTTTGCATTCACCAACGCAGGTTGCAAGTGAAGCCCAACGAAATATTTTATAGGACATCTTGTCAACTGACGATGTTTCCACTAAATTCGAAGACTATGTTAACATGGACCAAATCCTCTTTGTTACTTTTCCGCTTATGGTGCCTTTCTTGGAATGTACTCGTCTTCGTTAGTGGCCAATACGCATCAACTTATCCCTCACCTATCCCTCTGGTGATCAAATCTCCTTATTTTAACATTTGGATCTCTTCCGATGATAATTTGACAATGCCCGGGGGAGTGTGGCCAAAGTTTTTTAGTGGACCTGTAAGTCTAGATTCTTTCTGCTTTAAGTTTCTGCACGATTCTGATCAATGGGACAGAATGTCAGTTGGATAGGCGACATTCGTGTTGACGATAAAGCGTATATCTTTCAAGGTGACCGCTCGAACTTGAGTCATACCACCGCCAAGACGGTCGGTGCGTACATTACACCCACAAGATCTATCTTTACTATCGATGCGGGGCCGGTTAGGCTTAACCTTACATATCTCACCCCAATTGAGGTTCGCTTTTCCTGTTTTGCGCAAGACAACCGCTTAAAACTAATGGAAGATAAACGACTGGACGCTCCAATCTTTCCCCTTCGCTTACTTTGCCGTCAATCTGTGGTCGACGGATGGGAGGAATCATACCGTCCAACTCTACTCCGATGTAACAGGCGGTGAGTTAAGTTCAGTCCTTGACACATCATTTAAAACATGAATTACCCCTGCCTACGCAATATAGAATTTGTGTCCTTGAATACTACAAATCAGATCTTATGGAATACAACTCAGACTTTACATTCGATATATCACCAGATTCAAAGGTCTATTTTAGTGCCTTTGACAGAGAATCAAGAAATGTCAGAGGATGGGATACTGTATTTTGCGACAGAGGCTGTAGGTTTCACGTTTGTCAGTGACCCGGATAGGAATGTAAATAACCAGTATATTTAGGCCACGGGATTGACATGGCAAACTGCGTCTTTCAACATAAGCCGCTACGGTTTCTTGACTAACGGATCGCTGACCAACACTTCAGATACCAATTACCGTATGATATCCCAGTGAGTCCCTGGACCACCAAATCTAGTAGTTACCTTCCAAACCAAGTTATGAATAGAAACTGGCCTGTGGTATCCTTCGCCGTGGACCTTGGAACTATATCTTCAACTACTTCTCCAATCGTCTTCGCCCTTGGGTTGGTCAGGGATCCAGTGGTTACATACCTCAAAGGAAACAACTGGACACAAAGTAGGAGTTCGCTTTGGTGGAGTCGATGGGACTCGGTAGGTGATGCTGTAAGTTGGCTTGTCACAGTTTCTACCACGAAATACTAACCAGAACGGCATGTGATTGATCCACCTACTATCTAAAGATTGACGCATTTCTCTCCGACTTCCCATCTGCGCTCTCGCGTGCCACCGCGCTCGATAATAGAATCATGTCCGACGCTTCCAAACTGAGTTTGTCTGCCAATGCATCTGTGGCGTATAGGGACTTGCTGGCGCTAAACCTTAGACAAACGATGGGTTCGCTTGAGCTTACAACTTCGAGAAGGTCTAGTGGGAAGTGGGCCGGAATGAGTGACTTGAGGGTGTTCATGAAAGATGTGGGGAATTCAAGGTTCGTGTCGTATGCGCTTTCGGTTGTGTTACCTCCTTCCATACGTTCAGACGAATAAACCCAGTCGAAGTACTTTATGCCTCCTTCCCTGCCTTCCTCTACCTCAACCCCTCGCTTGCTGGTGCACTCCTTCAGCCGCTTTTGGAATTTCAGTCGTCGTCGAGTCTATATTCAAATGAGTATGCAGCTCCTGATTTAGGTACGGATGCCTTTTTGCCCTGTTTTTGATTATGTCGATTGAACTACTTTGTCTCATATATAGGGGCCAGTTGGCCGAACATCCAAGGAAACAATACTGATCAACAACTTTATTCTGTCGAAAGTATGTACTCGCAAGGCTGACAAGCCCCTTCCGCGACACTAAACAACGTTCGTCCTAGATTGCGGCTCTATGCTCATCATGGCTCTCGCACATGCGCAGAAGTCAGGCGATGGGGGACTCATACATAAATACTACGAGTTGCTTATGAAGTGGGCCGACTATTTGGTTCCGAATGCTTTGGAGCAGAAGGGATTGTGTGTTGTCTTTCTTCTCATCTGTCAAATATAGGCTGATAACTCAATGTATCCTAGTCTTACTTCGGATAGAACCGGCGCAACTTCAAACCTTGCGCTCAAAGCCATCTTGGGCATCTATGCGATGGGAAAGATTAACCAAGCTCTAGAGGTCAGAGGTGCTGATTCTGCAAAGACCAACCACTACCTGGTGAGTTGTCTGCAATATTTACTTTCAAACTTGTTGAACTCAACGACAATGCAGAGCACAGCTAGCAATTACGCCAAAAAGTGGGAAACACTTGCTTTCACTACCAACCACATCACAACTAGCTATGATAGCGAAGCATCATGGGGGTTAGTGTATAATTTGTATGCACCAAGGCTGCTTGGGACAAACATTATATCCGAGAAGGTCAGTATTCTGAGAGACAGGGAAAATCATTGCATTACCAGTGAGCGTAGATATACGAAGCACAAGCAGCATGGTATGATAGACAGAGCTCGAAAGGTAAATTATATTTTCTGGTGAATTGAAATGACATTGCTGAGTATCCCTCACAGCGTTTGGTTTTGGTTTCGGATATGATCAAAGCGATTCGCTCACAGCCAAAGCACGTACGTTACGACATAAAAAACTCCGTCCATCTATGACTAATTTCTACAAAACATAGATTGGATGCTTCTCACTGCAGGCAGCATTTACAACGCTACGCTAATCTCTCCAAGAGATTCATTTATTAGCGAGGCACAATCGAGACCTTATTTCAAAAATATTCAGAATAAGCCAAACCCTTCCACTTACAACGCGGATTGGGGAACGACGATTGGTGGTGTTTCTAGCCCTGCACTGGGTGCGTCGTTCGCGTTGCTGGCGTTGAAGTGAGTAATCTATGTGATATGAATTCCAAAGTGTTGATGGAATGCGGCTTTTGCAGGGTTCCTGACTCTAGGAGGATACACATACCCCATCGCTCGCTTTCCCCCTCTACAACTTCCAATACGCTTCCCTCGATACTAGGCGGAACACTCGGGGGTCTAACGGGGCTCGCCTTTCTCGCTTTGGGTACTTTCTTCTTTGTTCGACGTCGCACAAGACGGCGAAATGCTAAGAAAGTTGATCTCAATGTCGATCCTCTTGCAAGCCCCAAGTCTGAGCATATACCCCAAACGGCAACGACTGTTACACCGTTTACAGATGACAGACACCCACACAGTTCGTTGTCCCCTTTGAGGAGGGAGGACGTTGTTTTTACTCCGCCTTCGGAAGTACCTTCGAGGAGTCAAGAACCAAGAATGACACGAACGCTGACGCAGACACAGGACGACGGTCTGAGAAGGGAGGTCGAACAGTTGAGGCTGGAAATAGATGCGTTGAGAGTGCAACAGGCGCCTCAGCATCAGCAGGTACCTGATCATGAAGAGCCACCGCCCGGTTACAATTTGTGATACATATACATTACCATGAGTCATTACTTTACGACTTTTCGTACAGTTTTTGGGTGATCATTCGAGGGACATGTCACACTGCAACAACTCTCTCTGAGCACAAAGATAGTAAATTCCCCAGCGGACAGGTGGTTACTTGGTGGATACTGTCATGTAATTTGAAGGTCAAACTTAACATGTCAACTCGTATGAAAAGAAGTTTGAAAGGTCTGTTTTTCGTGAGTAGACTGAATTGGAAGTGAAATACGAGGTATAATTAAGCGCCCCCCCCGGAGGCATTGAGAAATACATGAACATGGCAAATCGCGAGACAATTCAAACGAAGCGTTTTTGGACGGACATTTCGTATATTCGATAGTAAAACGAAAAATGTTTCTGTTATAAACCCCTATTTGTAGTTTCTGCTTTCAAGTTGTCACATTACGCAAAAATAAGAACTGGTTGTTTAGATGTTCAAAGACCATTAACACAACAATTACGGCGTCACCATGCGGCCTACGACCCCAAGCTCGCTAAAAATTCAAGAGTATCCTTGGCGGTTTCAATCTTTGTCTTATATTTGATACCAAGGATCGTTTGTTCTTTGGAATTGTCGAGCGTAACGAGGTAATCGATATTCCCTGTGAGAATCTCCGGATATCCTTTGGGAAACTTGTGTGAGGGAACCGGATTAGGTTCAAGAGAATTTGCGATGTCAACTGAGAAAAGAAACGTGATGTGATAAAAAATCTTATTTATCTGTGACAATTGCGGCACTTACGCCACTCTTGCCATATATAGTTTTCTGTTATAAATGGCGTTATCAATAAACGTGCTTCTTTTCTATTTGAGTGCAAAAACAACTGACCCGCTGCGCTGATGATTCTCTCTCCTCCAGCTTCCTCCTTTTCCAATGCGAGGACATGGGACAGAGCTGTATCACGGACATCAACATAGTTCCTAGACTCTGAAAGCGAGTCTTTGGTCTTCGGCGTGTCATTGACCACGGTATCGTACCATATTTTGAGAGAGACGTTCAAGGATGAAACGGACTGGACGTCGTGAATTGCGGGCTATTAAAAATTATCATCACGGTCAGGAAGAGATGCCACTGCCAATAGACAATCTTACACCAAAAACCTGTTGAAATAAAGAATAATGTGTCACATGCAAGAGGGAAGATACTCGGACGAAACGACTAACATAAGTGGGATTTATGGTCACCAGGTCCCACGAAACTGAGGATTTATTCTGATTATAAAAATCCCAAGCAGCTATAAACGAACAGTTAGGCCATGCGACATCAAACGTGAAAACCATATGTTCACCTTTCTCCGCTAATGTTTTGGACGCACTATAAACGGACATTGGAGATGCTTTGATCCCCAAGTCGTCGACTTCTTTTGTAGAACTGGTGTTCCAGTCTTTTTCACTGAACTTGGTAGGCTTTTCTGGCTGAGAAAATACTGCAGCGACGGAAGATGTAACCACAATGCGCTTGACCTGCGTTCTAAATTAAAGTTATTGTGGAAGATAGTGAGTATTATATTAGTAAACACACCCATTCTTCTTTGCACTCTTCAGCATTCCGACAGTGCCTTGCACTGCCGGTCTGATAACATCTTCAGAATGCATTAAATGATTGGACATATTACTAATGACGGCTGAGACATACTGTGTGGGTCTTGAGCTGTAAGTTGGACGGGAGTGGCCATATGTTCAATGGCGTTGACGTCCTTAACAGCCTCATCGAAGGCACCTTCCTATGAGACCAATACCAAATCAGTATATCATTTATTTTCGGACAACTTGATGACCAACCTTAGTGATATCTTCAACGACAAAGAATTCGAACTTGTCTCCATAGCCAAGCTTCTGAAAGTAGTCGACCATGAATTCTCCTTTATCCTGGGTGCGTACCGCTCCACGGACGAGGTATCCGCGTTCAAGGAGGGTACGTACGACCCACATGGCAATGTAGCCATTTGCACCAGAGACGAGAACTTTGCTTCCTTTTGCGATTGAAGGCATGCTTTCTGTTTTCAACCATGAATGGCAAGCCAGTATTTTATACAGCAAACCGACGGGTATTACGAATCATTTAAATTACTGCTCCATCATGGCTTAGTGATACCATAGAGTTGTAAAACAGAAGGGATCGAGATGAAAATAATAGAAATGACATGAGACCGAGCCATGATCGAGGGGGTCGGCCATGCTCAGCAAGCCGAGTCCTTCGGGCTTTTTTGATTACATAATTCGACACGGAAACGGATAAGAGAAATTACATGATAGTGATTCGAATTCGTCAGACAATTACTACTATCGCTTACTGAGTGTTTTACCACGATTTACTGATTACTAAATTTCACCACATCGACTACAAAAATATATTGA
>QDKV01005101.1_pt1 | contig 27128 bp, 29 predicted proteins | sample 1861101 | NCBI WGS metagenome assembly QDKV01 (sample SAMN04275158, study PRJNA302643) | Fungus metagenome, whole genome shotgun sequencing project. | isolation source: fruitbody | host: Mallocybe terrigena | place: Sweden | collected 2013 | reverse complement strand
AAATAAAGGTGGTGTTGTGTCGGGAAGGTGGATTTTGAATCTCTAAGTCATTTTGAATCCCAATGCACGTGATAGTACCTTATCTCCTCACAACTCCCAATTACATAATTCCGCCCAAACAGCCATAAACTCAGTCCTCAAACTTTACCATGTCGATCAATCGCGAACGACTTGTCACTATTACGGCTTGCTACTACTATACAGAGCCGATGATCATTAACGTCCCTGCTCACTTTTCTCATGATGAAACTCGTGAGGCTATACATTCAGCGGTTAGTAAACACCCAACTCAGAGTCAGGCTCTTTCATCAGCTATCACTCCTTCTGGTGAGCTTGTTTTAGTACCACACAGCAGTGTCCTTACCTGGCCATACATAAGCTTCCAGGGTCTTTCAGCCGTACGAGGCGAATATTCCCATTGGGGAAATCACTTTTGAAGACGAGCTCGTAATCCATGCAATCGTCTCCGCAATACCCAATGAGCAGCCGGCAGATGAGGAGAGGAAGAGAGGCGCAGAAAAGGTAATTTTCTAATCACAAGACTCTGAGCTAGACTGAATGAGGAGCAGTTGTAGGTCTGCTGTCATGTTTCGCTCTGTTCGACTGGTTAGGTAGCATATGTCTTCTTCTTTAGAAAATTTATGAATGTCGACTTTGTACGCCAGAAATTTAGGCCATTGCTATTGACTCGCCGTTATCGCCCTGGATGGTCTGTTGATGACAAAGCAATGCAGAGGAGATTCGAGTCTGGTGGATCTATACATCGGTGTGGTACGTATTTCCATAATTTTTTGCGCCCTTCACGGCGGCGTAAGCAGCCAGCCGATTGACGGCGTAGGCTACATCCGGACGTGTTGCAATTGCTAGGTATTGGAGAGAGCTGAATATACGCACAGGAATCCGAAAGTCAGTTGTGAAATCCCTTTTTCTTATTCCATTCACGTCCAGACTGTTTCAGACCGTACAGTGTTTTCTTTTGCCAACATACCCGGTTTTTCCAAACCATCGGGTTGCCGCATATAGACGCTTTTTTCAAAATACCATCCAGGTATGCGCCTTTGACGCCCGTTTGCTACATTATATATTCTCACCTGGCACAATTGATAGAATCATAATGGCCCAAATTGTCTCGAGGCGTACAACGCCCGCGCTATTATATTTCCTGACGAGTACCCATTTGTTTGCTAGAGGTACCGCGCCATTTGGGCATTCAATAAGCCTCCGCGTACCCATGTGATGGGTTGTTTTAGCTCGACACTTGTCGCTTTCTCCCATTCAGGCTTATCAGAAGAGCTCTTTGCCTCTTGTAAGGTTTTCAGGTCCTCTCCTCCCAGTGGTGTTCCACATCAGGCCTGGTAGATATTTGGTTCGGTGACGAGGGCAATTTTATCTTCCTCCTCATCGGCGTTGGGAAACGGCAGTTGACAAGGCTCTCGTTCGAAGCTTCCTCCGTTCGGGTTCCGTTATATTGCCTGGTTCCTTCAAAATTCTCTTGTTATGTTTGTCGTGCTGACTTCCCGGTTGCAGCGTGTCAATCAGCCCCGAACTCTCCTGCACGCGGCACAGCGGGTGTAGGATCCGCAGGGATCAGGTGCAGACGGTGTTGCAGGAAGATTGTCAAGGAAGCAGAGGCGGAAGTTGCGTGTGGTAAGTACTCTACGCGTCTCAGCATTATAATTGACGGAATGCGAACCGTCGCCAAAAACAACAAAGGTATGGCTTTTAGATCTTTGCAAAAGTTCCGGCGGCTCCTTCTTGCCCTGTAACAGAGCATAAACTGGACTGCCGAATTCACGAAGGTGGGACGCGTTCGGTTTCTTGTGGAACCACACTTCATACTGTGTTTTGGCTTGCAGAGGTTTGTCGGCGCACGCTCACGCACATAGGCCGCATACGTGACAGCATATTTTCACAAAAAATGCTGGGACCCTTGCGATCAGCATGGCACCAGTGAGCTCGATAAGTGTGCAATTCAGATGCTCGGCTGCCCCATTTTGCCCAGGTGAGTGGGGCGCAGCTGTCTGCAACCCCATTCCCTGTTCTTTGGGCCAAGGACATCTATAGAGAGTTGTTTGAGATGTGTTTTGTCACGGATCGTCACGTATGCCGATTTACGCGCTACTCCTCGTACAGGCTCGCGCAAATGAATCAAAGGTATTGAAGATCTCTCAATTGTGCTCAATGGAGTTTTGTTCTTCCCTTTTAGGTGCAGATTCTAAAGCGATTTGCAGCATCTAGGTCTTCCAATGACCCAGCGCTCGTTTTGTTCCTATTCTGAACTCATTACAACATTGGCCGCTTCGTATCTTGGCGAGGATAGTGTGCTTATTTCTTCTGTCGCGCACCTCCCTTAGAATTGTCGTACGTTAGACATTCTGAGCCCTTCGAAGGCTTTCATGCCCCATCGTGGGGAGGCATCGCCGCTCACAACCCAACTGTCCTTGTGCAATGCGGATGATGAACTCCTGTCCAATGAACCTGATGACATCTTAGTGAAGGCGAGGATGCTCCAAGTAGAAAATGTGCCACTCGTAATTCCAAATCAGATGGGACTGCTAAACCGACGACGGTCAAGTACTATATAACGGCGCAGCCTGGAAACCAGCCCTATTTGTGAAAAATTGTTCGTCGCTATACCACGCCCGATCTCTTTCCCCTTACTGATACGCATTTAGCAGATGCCATCAGAAAATGTTTTGGAGTACATACAAACACAGCGTACTCACAGCTCTGCGAGCTTAGCGTACGCTGGGTACTTTCACAAGGCGCCCCTTTAATAATTTGATTTCCTTAGACGATTAGTCCTGAGCGGATCGATATCTGAAAGGTTACCAGCTACCTTTTGAGCATCACTAAGCTGCTTATTGCGCCTCTTCAAATCCCTTCGTAGCTGTGCAATCGTGCGGTCACGATTTTCAATGTTATAGGCTGCGAGCTCGTCCAGCTGTAAATTGAAGGGCCGATAGATCACAGACTATGCAATATTCAGGTTAAAATCCCAGCTTATTAGTTGGCCAAAGCAATACCCACCCCATTATCGCTGTCTGAGTCCGTCGGGGTGGTCGCATCTATCACCTGAGCTTGCATTTCGGTGTTGGTGCCATACCGACGCCTAAAGCTCGGACTCATGAGATTGGAAGTGGAGTGACCGTTAGGGCTAAGCGGGTGGCGTCGTCCTGAATACCAAGTAGGAGTCTGATCGGTGCGCGACTTGGACAGAGGCTCTAACTCCAAGTCATCTGGGTTGCTTGAGAAAGAAAGGAAGGAGCCCATGATAGCTGGAAATGACTTTTAATTATCCGAGTTTATATTGCATTTTTGACATACTGTTGAGAGGCGATCACTTTAGCCAGATGCAGTATCTTGGCGGCACCCCAAATGGACCAGCTACATTGTTTTCCAGCAAGAGACCTGAACACAGGTCTTTATTGTCCGTTGAAGTGGGCAAGAAGGGTCCGGAACTTAGAGGAAATTGCCTGCAACTGTTGACCGGCGATCAGGCTTTCTCAACGCAGGATTCCCATTCGGTTTCTGGTCGGAATTCCAGATGAATTGCGTAGTTACGACGAGATTTGGGTTGGCAGCTAAAGATCTAGAGGAATAAGGGCAGCTTTGACAGAGAAGACATCTAATCGGAGGGATGATGGCAAGTTTTGATTATTCAAATGCCCGAAACAGGTTTTCAGCCCAAGCGGCAAGTTTTTATCCTAGGATAATAAAAATCCTCCAGGGATCTAGCCCTGGTAAATACTTGCTACGCATCAGCGTACCTTCTCAACACAAGACGTTGGGGTCAGACGGCGTCATGAATCGTCGACACGGGCGTTTAGGTTAGTAGCCGTATTTTTCTCAGCAGCTTTTCAGAATGCAGAGAACAAATAGGTATTTGAGGGCTTCTATTAATAATTGGCTTTTATAATTACTTAGTTCCGGCTCTTATGTGATTCATAGTGTATTATGTAGACCAATCCATTCATCAGAAATAGCATACATACAGCGATACGACCGTTGACAAAGGCAATTATGAGCACGAAAAAGCTAAAGAAGCACCCCCTCTCCTACATCAGTATGCTGAATTAGCACCTTTGGCAAAAGCGGCTATAAGAACCTTCGCAGGTGTTCGGGGACTCAATCGCTCTGCCCGACCCAGTTTATGCTCTGCAGTAGCGCCCTCCTATCCGTCGCTCTTTCGAGGTTTCCCAGCGCGCCGTACTCGGGTTGGGGCCTCGCTGGTGTCTTCCAATGCTAAACCGCTGTCTCCTCCATCACCAGCTGAATCCTCTGCGGACTCATCTAAACCTTTTCTTCTGCAACGTCGTCTGAAAAAAAATTTAAAGCTCTATCGGACATTATAAAATGGAAGAATTACATTGAGCGTACTTAGTTTGGCGATTTCCCATTGGAACGGGGGCTTTCCGCTTCGTTGGTAATCTCTCCTTTCCCCACTGCATCCAAAGAGACGTTTCAGATACATATATGAGGCTAAACTTATTGGAGAAGACATACTTTAACACCACCAAGCCTTGATGAGGGCCTGCGCAAGCTCACATATAACGTAAAAATCCTTCGCATGGGATCAGTCTTGAACTGATAGATCTAGACGCTAACGAGCGCCAGTGTTGCGACTCAGAGACCCCAAAGAGAATCAGAGAATGCAGTCACCGAGAGCGTGTACCGGTCGACGAACAGAGAGCGGCCTGAGAGAAGACAGCGCTGCATCCGCACCAGCGATGAGATCTTGAGGGGTTTTTAGTAAGAAGTTGGGAATTGTCGTCTGCTGGGACGTACTTCGGTCCCATACGCTTTGCGATGCTACGAGGCCAGAAATAAGCTCCTCATCTGCTGCTGCCGCTGACCAAGCGGGATCGCTCTCCTTCACCACCTAAGAGAGGTGGGGAGGTGGGGAGAGAAAAAAAGTGCAATCAGAGACGCTTTTCGAACGCACTTTTACTAAATATTCCTTGCTCTTCCCTATCTGCCGCTCCAGCGTGACCAATGAAGCCGGGGGCTCCTGAACGTCCCTGGGCACGTTGTCGACCTGTTCCTTGGTAAATTGAGTGGGTTGGAAAACGTGATGTAACCAGAGGCAGAAATTGGGCACTGACGTCGTTTGATTTGAGCTGTGGAAAGAGATAATTCCAATTCAATACGACTGTCGCGCCAAGAAAAAGAGGGTATAAACCATTCTAAGCAGCAAAGCTCTGACTTCATTATCCGACTTGACCTTGACGGCTTTACCAGTGTCCGAGGACCGAGAGGCGGGGGGTGGCGTATGTTACTGTGAGTTTTTCAACGCCCATCTGTCGGATCAGACCAAGGTTCTTCTCATATAGTCATAGGGTAAATTAGGAAAGGATATGATCATAATATACACACCTCAGTGACTCACGAAGCTGTTGGGTGTTGTGAGGATATGCGCTGATGGATACGGCGTCAATTTGCAAAGCCTCGCGAGTTAAGTGTGAGTGTATTTTGGCAAGTTTGAGAATTAGAATGTCATGAATTGTCAAATGCGTCGCATGAGGTAGATTTCATGAAACACATCACCTTGCCACTCGAAATCAATTGCACCCGTCTTAATGTCATCAAAGCTTGAATCAGCAACGCTGCAGATACCAGACCAGGGCTTGCTGCGCATATTCTTTCCATCTCTTCAAAGCAGCAAGTGCAACCCCGCCAGTGTAATGATTTATGAGGCTGCCGTTGTATGCATAGGAAAAATAGCTTGAATGCGGCTGGTGATGAGCCTGGCAAGAAATCCCATTTCGGAATTGCCCGTGCTGATGCCCGTGTCAAAAACCACCCTATTGTTGCTACGGCCATGCTAATAATAGACTAATGGTATTTTGCGTTGCCTGGACCCAGGCAACCGCAAAATACAATTGTTGTCGTACGAAATTTAAAGACGCTGTCAATTCCTCTTGTCGCCATTTGTTCACCCATTCCTCTGCATGTCAAAGCATCGTGTGCCGTTGAAGAGAGACCGGTCTCCAAGCCCTGATGACGAAACAAAACCTACCATCCGACAACCCAAAAAAAAGAAACCTAAGTTAATGGCGAGGCCGAAGCCTTCTGCGGCAAAACGACGCCTCCTTCGATTGCTGCGTAGGCAGAAAGTGGTGGCAACACCGCTGATGCTGGGTAATAGTTGTGGCTTCATTTCTTGACTACTGCTGACCTTGTCATCCAGGAAAACCCCCAATCGTTGTTTCGGGTAAGAAATCTTTTATGCCTCTCCACTGTTGCTGAGCATTTCACCAGCTTCAGATAGGGCTTCTGTAGTGCTAGCGTCTGGTGGCGAAATATTTACCAAGTCTGAACTCATATCACAAGAGCGCCGTTCTGTGGCTGAGGTTCCAGAGACTGCGGGAGTGGCAACTAACTCTAGTAGCCTAGAGAGTTCGGAGTGCGACAAAATTCCCTCAGTAAACCTGTGGTCCCAACTGGATGGCGATCCAGCTTTTCTCGGAAATGAGCGTTTTGACAACCTGCGGGGTGAGTTGTCCTCAAACTTGTCCATCTATCTGACAAAGAAATAAATCTCAGACCTTTATCGATCTCGTGGTAGGTTGGGGGGGGTTACAAAAGCGGGTCTGTCATCTAAGCTACACCACCACCCGTACAAGACAATCCACCAACGAAAGCGCGCAACGGCTCCTTGCAAGGCAGATGGGGCTGAAACGGAGCTGGTTCCAGGACCCGCGATTCAAGTCCCACCCAAAGGCGTAGAAAAGCTGGAAACTAGGGCGCCTTTACTGGGGACTCGGAAGAACGAATCAAAGGGGTCCGGCGCAATTCAAGCGCCTGAGTCGGGACCTCCAGATGAGCCTGCGGTTGGTCATGAGTTTGCAGCTTCCAGCAGTTCTGAACCTGACGGTACGAGTATCCGTCGACCTCCCGTCGCAACTTGTCAGCTTTCACAAGAGAGCACGGTAGATAAGCCGGAAACCAGGGCGCCTTTACTGGGGGGGAACGAACCAAAGGGGTCCGGCACAATTCAAGCGCCTGAGTCGGGGCCTCCAGATGAGCCTGCGGTTGGTCATGAGTTTGCAGCTTCCAGCAGTTCTGAACCTGACGGTACGAGTATCCGTCGACCTCCCGTCGCAACTTGTCAGCTTTCACAAGAGGGTAAGTGCTTTTAGAGTTTCTTCTGTCACTTTTTGACACAACAGTAGCAGGTGTTATTTGCCAATCAGAGACGGGCGATGTCGGACCCCCTTCCGGAGAGTCAGTCACCGAGCCTGCCGCCCAGACAGTTAAACCCTTCGATGAGCGATCAATGCAGCCCAGCGAGGTGCAGAGTTTCTTGCCCTGGAAGAGCCGTCTTTCACATATGCAGCGACTTCGGCATTTACGTTGGATTCCACCGCACAAGCTGAAGCGAGCCAGCCCTCGGAAAAAAAAGGATGGCGCCAAAGTTAAATACAAGGTGAAAACGCCCCCCGAAGAGCGTGCTACTATGCATGCTGCGGGCTCTTCTGGTCTCAATGCCAGATTGCTCGCTATGCTCACCGACGACTCAAACAAATCCGCTTGGCTCCGTACTACTGGCGAAGACACCGCCCCCTCTTGCACGTTCTCTAGTGCCAACGCGAGCACTGTGCTGATCCCTGACACACACCCTCCCTGCTTACCTGGCCCCCCTGCCCAGCTTCAAACATCTTCTGAGCAAATAATTGGCAACATAGGGAACCTTCCCAATGATGCTGGGTTGTCCGACCCGGAGACATCTTCTAATGGGGCCATTTCCGATGCCCCCTCATCCAGGTCTATTTCTATTTATGGACTTTCAGAAGCAGCCGCACCTACCTCCAATTTGCATATGCGATCTCAACGCAGCGAACTTGCATTTTCTACACCCCCCTGCGAAACTCCTAGCTCAATTGTTGCGTCGGCTCGGAAAGCTGCCGATCGCCCCCTTTGTAGCTCTGCCAGCTCACTTCCCTTCACGGTCCAGGACAGCTCAACAAGTATATCCCAAACAACGGACATGCCTGGAGGAGCGGACATGCCCCGCCCGATGGATGTGGACATACCTAGTAACGTGGATAGTGGCTTTGAGGAATATAGTGACTTTGAGGGGTGCACGGTCGGGAGTGGCTCGGAAGACGATCAGGAGAGGCCAGATATCTCAGAATCCGCTACCTATCGTTGGATCAAAAGGCAGGCAGTAAGTTAAGATCTAATTACCTCATCCCTTGATCCTTAGCTAATAACCTGATATCTAAGTTTACCCACTCCTGGAATGACACTCCGGCGAAAATCCCGGAAATGTTGGCAACACAGCCTCCCACCCCCCGCCTACCAAAGGGTTTGAAAAAGCGAGGTCAAGGTCGGCAGTATGACGTTCCAAGGACAAACAATCAATTAAAGGTGAGATACCTCGCAGCTCATTATTTCCCTTTTTAAGGGTCGTTCTTAGACCTGTGTGAGGGGGTATGCAAGCCATCTTCTAGGCCAGGTGCCTTGGGATGTCCCTTCGGAAGGCGAGCTCCTGGCGTTTGAGAATGGGCGGGCTCCTGGGCCCACCACTATGTCATTCCGACTTGATCTTGCATCTCAAGGTTTGACGAGCAGATGGAACGCTCAAGCAGCCGAAATTTTTGCTGATGCCTTTCTCAACGAAGATGAATTGGCGAGGGAGTTTTCTGACAGAGAGCAAATCTTGTCAGCCTTTGTTGTCCACCTTATCGCCCTGCAAAACCGCTATCGCCAACCTATCTTACGTGCAAACATGACGGAGGCAGAAATCAATGGTGAGCGCGACAAACAGAAGCAGAAAGCACGGGAACAACGAAAGCGTGGGGTTGGTTGTCTCATCTTTTCCATCGCACGCTATCTCATATTTTGCAGTTATTTCGCAGGCGAATAAATGCTACAAAGGATTACAAAGCTGACCCCCTGTTGAAAAATTTGCTGACTTCGTTTTGGCCTTACTGCACACCGGAGGTCATGAGCGACGATGAGACAGATTCGGAATGGGATGGCCCAGCAGACGGGATCCCTCACTTCATCAAGATAGTGAGCTGGCGCAACCCTGAAGTCGCTAATTTCTTCCGTGTCTTTGATGCACTTTACTTTTCGACACGTTTCAAAGGCGACAAATGGAGTCCAGGTCGATTTCCTCACACGAGGGTACCTTCCGTCCGTCTGAAAGAGTGCGACGCCATACCTGGACTGCCGGTCAATTTCTATCGCCCACAGTGGCTCTTGCAGCTGAGTGACATTGAGCGGAGGAAGCTCAACGCAAGGCCAGCCATTGTTCTTGACTTCTCTCAGGAAGTGCTTCGGTGCGTACGAGTCATACCATTTATTCAACATCTAATTACCTTCCAGAATTGCTGCTCGTTTCTTGCATATCCGGCAGAGGAAGCAGTTGCCACTACATCGCGACCATCCCGCGCTGCAGGGCCTGGCTAGGTCAGCATACCCGTTTGGTTTCCCTCTAGACGATCAGCTTCATCGGGCGTCCAACACAGAGGCGTCGACCCCGACCACAGAAGGGGTATCCTCCGCGACACCGGCCCCTGATTCAACCTGCACACCCTCCAAGTTGAAGGGCATACCACTGCGCCCTGCGCCCGCAGTCTCATTTGGTGGGTTGCCTGGGGAAAATTCCAGTAGACCACAATTCTTTTTCGTAAACCAACCGCTAGAAGGAGGGTCGCATTTCCCAGCTTCCTACGCGGCTACCTTGGAGGCAGTAGCCCCGGCTGGTTCTGGATCAACTCAGCTTCGCGGTATTCTACACGTGCCAATGCATTCTCGCTACCCTGTCAGTGTAGTTCCCCAGCCGTTGGATGCCAATATCGCCACCAATGCAGGCCCTCCAACATACCGGAAGCCCTTCACCCTTAGAAAACATGTGCGGAACTCAATCAGAAAGTCTGACAAGGGAAAGGGATCGTAATTTTACTGCTTACTTTCCAGTGGAGATGACGTGAGGGCCAGCCGTATGTACGTGCATGTAGGATCCAGGGAATTATTTTACGTACATAGCCCCCTTACTAGTAGCTCAGATGCTAGAGATATCAAACAGCTATCGATATCCAAACCAATGGAACTTGAATGAAAGAACACAACGCGGGGACGCCATCATCATTATTGAGGCGACGAGGCCGCCCCCCCAGACTCTGCATTTTTTGTTAGAGGTCAACCGTCGTTGCCGCATCGAAAGGGAAACTAGTCGAGCCTCCTAAATGCATCAGGAAAACGCACTTTTAAACCTTTTGCGCCTTAGTTTCCTAATTTCATTTCCTTTAACAAAATATATAAAAGGTAGCAAAGGCTGCCCAAGTGATTTAAGTACACGAAAGTGAAACATCTGAGGCCAGGTGTCAGTCATCAAGCAAATAAAAATATCAAGTATGACAACTGCTAAAGACTAATACATCAACAAAGCGAACGCAACCCATGCCAACCAGATCCCACAAAAACACAACAGGGAGGGAAACCTCCCCGTCGCGTAAAAAAAGCCCATGCAACACGATGGAGGTTTCCCTTCCGTGCCGCAGGGAACAAAAACCCACGCAAACACGACAGAGATGCCCCGTCGCGTCGAAAAAATCTCATGTAACACAACAGGGAGGGGGAACCTCCCTGCCAAAAGCCCATACAAAGGTTTTCCCTCCCCATCGCATGGAAAAAGCCCACACAACACGACAGGAAGGCGGACCCTCCCTACCGCGTCAAAAATGCCACCCAAACACGACAAAGGGGGCCCGCCTCCCTGCCGCATTGAAAAAAACCCACACAATACGACATGGACCAGCCGCGTCAAAAATGCCCACGAAAGGGAAGTGGCCCCTCCCCCTGTCGTGTTAGAAAAAGCCAGCAGGGTCTGTAGTAAATAGTGAGGGTCAATATTAATGATATGAAAAAAAGGACAAACTTGCTTGGGGGAATGGACACAACGGCCCATTCCTCACCCTCATTTTGGTGCCTGTACGTCCTCATCGTCTCTTGTGGCATCGTATTTCGGTGCGTCGTGGCGGGAGCAGTGATGTGGGCAGGAATTCGGACTTTGCGTTTTCGACAGTGTCATGCATATGTGTCATGTGACTGCTGAACTCGAAAACGCAAGTCCGAATTCCTGCCCATCAGTGATCACTGCTCCCGCCGCAATAGTAAGGACCATTTGCAATCATTTGCAGATAAGCGCCAGACAACACGAGGAATGGGCGTACACGGTGCGCCTTTCATTTTCATTCTAACTGTAAAAAGGCATTACGGAGATACAGTGAGGGGGGGGGGCTTGTTTCTATTTCAACAACGAGAAGGGGCTGTCCCTTCTCGTCCGTTTTCAACGACGACGTCGTTTGCCTGCCGTTTCCATGAAGACGAGGAGGGCTGCCCCCTTCTCGTCCGTTTGTTTCTATTTCGACGACGAACGAGGAGGGCTGTCTCCGTTTGTTTTTCATTTCGACGACGAAGGAGGAGGGCTGCCCCCTCCTCGTCCATTTGTTTTTATTTCGACGATGAGAACGGGCTGCCCCCCCTCTCGTCTGTTTGTTTTTCATTTCGACGGACAAGGAGGGCCGCCCCCTCCTCGTCCATTTGTTTCTATTTCGACCACGAGAAGGGGCTGTCCCCTTCTCGTCTGTTTGTTTTTCATTTCGACGACGAACAAGGTCCCCCTCCTCGTTGCCTACCTACTGTTTTAACGACGACGAGAAGGGGCTGTTCCCCTTCTCATCTGTTTTGGTCGCGGGCATACAGGATACGCCCGCCTTCTTGTTCCCTCTTTTTTTCTCTAACTGCCATTACAGTGACGCGGCGGGGAGGGGCTGCCCCCTCCTCGTCGCTTACTTGCCGCTGATGACTACTTGATGACTACGAGAGGGGGAACAGCCATCTTCTCGTTTGTTTGTTTGTTTGTGGGCGTACCAGGTGCGCCCGCTGCTATTTTATTTTATTCTTTTTTAACTGCCAATACAGAGGCACGCCCCTCCTCGCCACTTGCTTGCTACTTTGACGACGACGAGAAGGCCTCATCCGTTGCTTGCGGGCGTACAATATATGCCCGCTGTTTATTTTAATTTATTCTTTTCCAACTGCTATTACAGAGACGGCAAGGAGGGGCTGTACCCCCTCTCGTTGCTTGCTTGCTATTTTGACGACAGCGATGTATGTTTGCTCGTGGGTGTACCTTGTATGCCTGCCATTTTTCTTTTCTAACTGCCATTACAGAAACGCACGTACAGTGAGGAGAGGCTGTCCCCCTCTTTGTCACTTTCTTGCTATTTAAATAATGACCAGAAGGGCGCATTACTATGTAGATTCCATTTGTTCTTTCTAATAGTATTACACTGTCTTTTGAAGACAACTTTTGTACACCTTATATCTAATATCATCCTTTTGTGACTTATAAATTTTTGTGTATGACTTGGATAACCTTGGGGTGATTCTTTCAAGGACTTTTGTTTGAAATTGAGGGATTCCAAAGGAAAAAAAATAAGCTGGCCAAGGAGCTAAATTTCTGAACAATTCAAATTTGATAGGCACATAACAAAATATTACTAGGCAAAATTTATACGAAAGTCCCAATTAACGAGTCGCATCTGGTGAGATTCCAGTGTGGGTAATGATATTCCATTTGTAAGGCTTTCCCCGGAGTTTCTCGTAGGTTGCTTGGGGGAAAAAAAATACGTTGCCAATTCTACCAGGACTCAGGCTACTGCCTGGAGGAGATGGGGCTGGCTTCCACTCTGCCACATGATGATATACCTGTCCTGCAAGAAATATCATAACATGACCAGGGCGGTATCTTGTGCCATCAAAAATTAGGATACAAAACCATTGACTTGTTGAAAATGACTCACTGTAATTTCAATCCTAGATCAGGAATATACATCTCCCCCCCTGTGTAATATCCAAAGTTGAAGACTGCTGTTGGGCCGTCATCGAGTCCGTCAACGTGGGTATTGACTTGCAGTTTATAGACGATAGCCCGCCCAATCCAAGGCCCTGGGTCTTCAGTGTACCAGACCCCAGCAGCAAAAGCAGCCCTGTATCTCTCATAATACGCAGGGAAAGATACCTTGAACATTTCCCCTAGATAAAGGGCAAGAGGCCTGGTGGCAATAAAGTATCGCCTCGCCTCCAACCCAGAGTTGCAACCGCGTAGCATATCTTTGGAAGGGGTGAAAGTTCCTTTCTACCTGATTATCAATAAAGGAATAGAGATTAAAAGACAACTTCTCACTGTATGGTTTTGCTGGCGCCATGCGTGAATTAGATGGGCAACGCCAGCTCTCTCACCTGCCGCAGTGGGTTGTGCATCTTGAGAATACTCCACACCTTCCCGGGTATACGTATCCTCTTGGCTACCATCAGCAGCAGGGTACTCCATGATTCTATCGGCGGGATGTCGTATATCCCGGTCATTAGTCACAGGATGCAAGTCAGATGCAAGGGTTTGGGTGGCCTCATGAGCGCGTTGTAAGATCCATGACTAGATACAGTTAGCATGTTAGTAATATCACTCAGTAATAAAAGTTCTAACTGGAAGCCCCTCGTAAACGACTTTGTCGGCTTTTTCGACGTCAGGCCTAGTGCGACCTTTCGGTCCAGGATAAAACTACAATAAATTCTCAGTAGATTAGTTAGCTAATGAATGCGCTAACTCACAGGGGCCTTGCGACTTGGAATCGCTGCAGATTTATTAGAGTCTTCTAAAAAATTAGTTCACAAAGAGTACGACGTAGGCCTACGCTTGAGAGCTGACCTTTGCTGAGAATTCTATGGGCAAAAGCAACGAAGAGAAGATTTCCTTCCTCATCGTGCCATTTGCCCGAACATTCGTCTGTAGCTCCAGATTTCATGGCCTCAATTACTTTGTCGAGAGCAGAAATGTCCGTTTCATTGTTTTTGGAACGCTCTTGAAGCTCTTTCAGCCTCACCCCTTGAACTCGATAGGTAGGGGCCCCCTGCTCCCACAGTTGGGTCATACGTTGCGCATCTTTCAACGCGTCGCGTTCCATTATTGCGGCGGATTTGGTCTTAGAAGGGCCCGCGAGCTTCAGCAAGTCTGGCCTAGGAACTGGGAATTTGGCCTATGCTATGATTCAGAAAGAGCACAATTTCCAATTAAAAAAACACTCACAGGCGCTAGGGCCTCTTCCTCGTCAGACTTGGGAATAGACTTAGTCTTAGATACTTTTCTTTTCTTTGCCTAATACCAGAGGTATGTTCTATATGGCCTAAGATATATAACGCAGGGCCTACCTTACACGAACCCTTTGCTGAAGACAGCTGGCGTTTTCGAGGCATGTTGGGCCGAGGAGGTTGACTCAGAGGTAAGAGTTAAAAGCTGTCAAGCAAAGCCACCAAAAGGCGTGCTCCTGTAAACAGTAGCTAAAGCCTATCAGGCTAGACGTCTCTTGTGGTTCGTGCCAATCTGACACGCCTACGCTCAGGCAGGCTGTTGACTAGAGGAAGTACTAGTAGTAAAAAGCGCTGTCAGGAAGCACTGCCACGCTACTTGCGGCCCGATCTGGACGTCCCGGACGCCTGTACTCAGGTTATTGCGAGCAAATCGTTCGCACCCAAGTGCAAGTTGAAGAGGCTATTGTAGCTGCTGCCAAAGGATTAGTGCAAGTGCGTTCTTCGCGGTCATGATTATTCTACCCCTGTTTATCTTTTCCTCGATTGTTTGGAATGAAGGATGCTCTAGCATTCTCTGTCGAACATGACGTGTTGCAAGAAGCCGCCGGTGTTGTCGTAGTACCGCACCAAGGTCGGCCTCGAGTTGGTTTGCGCCATCTACACAATTTACCCAAGTACTTCTTTTAATCTATATTGTGCAATGAGTCTTGCTGATGACGAGCAGAGGTCACCTATATCCACCACGATGGCCTTCGTAATTGTTTACATGCCAGTGTTTATGGAAAGCACTATCTGTGGTATCGCGTCCAGGATCGAAGAGAAGGAGAAAACTAGGATTAGACTCACTGACGTTGGCCATGGGGCGAATGGAGCGTCCGCTACGGCCTTGCTTTCGTCGCACTTGTATGAGCAAGATGTCGAATATCAGGCGATCGCAGTCAAAATCATCCATTATGCCTAATAGCGCAGGCTATCCCTTTTCTGCTATCCTATCCGTCGAAAAGGGCTTTAACTATATCCCAATGCGTTCTTTCTTCTCCTTCCAGCAAATCAACCTCTCCCTCGTCTCTTTATGCCATGGCTTATCGTACCCTTCCACCCTCCATCGCTTCTTACCTCCCGAGGCCAGAGTTCATCGATTTTGTGTTGCAACACGCTCAAGACGACGTCAGCCCCGTTCCCAAGCCCAAGCCTCTTACTCCGATTCAGTTGAAGCGCGCCGTTCTCGCTTTGTCTTCCAAAGATCTCCTTCAAGATTTGCCTGACCAGTGACAAGACGGTCAACTTGTTGGTTTTCAACAACGCTTCCACTTACCATTGATCAGAATCCAGATCGTGAAAGTTCAAAGCGGAGGGCGGGTCATAAACGAAAACTAATTCAGTCGAAGCTCTCCCAATGGACATCGTTTTTTTGGAAGGCTTCGGGACCCGATATCTACAGTTGATAACTAACAGGGCCAACTCGTGTTTTACCGTTTGCTATTCACTGCGATATCATCTTCTGGATATCATTTTACAAATTTAAAGTGCGTATGCTCGCTTATTTTCCGACTTTATTAATTGTGTTATGACATATGGTCTAGATGTACAATAAGGTTGGGTACGACTTTATCGGGACTCGGCTGTCCAAGTCTTTGACCAGTGTTCCGATTTCCGCAATCACCCGCGTGTGCTTACTTTTAGGCGCTCTCATCCGAACGCCTTTTCAGATTCCCTCGCAGGAAATCCCCTTCGCGCTGCAAGGCTACGCTATCTTGTAAAAGGTATGACCTCCGCTTGAAAACTATTTGTGATCCTTGCTCATCATCAATCTACCAGAATATGCCTCATCCTACGCTCGCTGTGCCCCCGCTGTCATATACGCCCTCTTCAGATATTCACCCAGTATATGACAGCTCTCTTCCGACTGTTTACTAGTATCCGAGACTACATCTGAGCAGCCAAAGTCAGAAGGCGCTTTAGGTAAAGATCCTGGAGATAAAGGTGATTCCGGTCTGTTTTTTTTCGTCCATCACCGTACTCATCGATTTATCCGTTCAATCAGGTCGAGAAGCAACCCCCGTATTGAGCCGCCGCACCGATGACATTCGCTTACTGATGTTAATCATCATCGTATGCATGCTGGTCTGGCCTGTCATATTCTTCGTCGTAGTTTTTGCCCGGAAGGGTGTCCAGATAAGCAAACTCTCGCAAAGGTTGTGAAGGACAACCCACAGGGCACCAACCACTTCGTCGCGCTCGTCAGTAACATCATAAACATGATCGCTGGCTCCCTCTTCTCCTTTGGGATCATTCGTTTCTCCCAGGAATGGATCGCGAAAACCGAGGCTACTGCCTATCATGTCTCAGTGATAGCAGGGTTTAGGTACCGCTTTTGGCCCTGGAGTCTTAAAGACCTCAGAGGGGCGTTCGCCCATAACTACTGGCTACCGGCGGTGATGCTCCTGTGTTTAAGCGCTTTTGCAAACGTACCATCAAGCGCCACGAGTCGGCTAACTCCAATCCCATACGATCGAAAGATAGGTCTCAAAGGAACAGAGATTGGCTTTGCAACAAGTGACGCTGATTGCCTTCGGTGGCTTGACGCAAACAAAATACCGAACAACTGCGATTGGCCTGTGAGATAGACGATTGCCGCGACACACTCTGCTATCGCTGCGTCGCAGAGTCGGTCAGACCCAGAAGGCATTTTATTACTTCAAATCATATGCCGGGATGTTGACCTACGTCAATGAGAATTTCCTTCATGCCCCATCGACAGATCTTAGCCGCGACGTCCTCAAGTTCCTGATTAATATTGTACTCGCCCAGGCTACTGAAGTCTTTTTCGAGAAGACTATCGACGAGACAAGACCCAATACATTGGTGTCCAAAATCGCTTCTCAAACAGCTTCAATGTATACAACGCTGACCGAAGACGTGAAGGAGTTTATGGGCAAGGGTATCTATAATCGCAACTGGGTTACACTTCTCCAGGTGAAATTGATTCGTCCTACAGAAAATGGCACCTCTAACTTGTGTCAAAGATTAAAGCAACGTATTTCCCTTCTCTCAGCCAATATTATCGGGGTCTTGCGGACAATGCAGCAAGCAAACGCGGAGATGCACTTGCGCGCTTCATTCAAGCAGAAACTCTCGCTAAAGAAGCTCACCGATCCGCGCAAGCATCTTCGGCCTCATGCGTCAATAACACGTCCCCCAACCTGTTGATATTCGTCAATAACACGTCCCAACCTGTTGATGTCGGTGCTTCAATTCAAGAAAAGACGAAAGTCCATCTTGTTATCCGTACCGACAAGAAAAACGAAGCTCAGCGAGACAATGATTTGATTTACAGCGCTATCTGCCCCCCTTTCGAGAGCTTGTCTGTGGTCGAGAGGACGGCGGTGGCGAGCGCAATTCCCATCCAGGGGTTTTACGGATCTCCTGACGTGCAGAAAACTATTGGGCAGGACATCTTTATCAGGCATTTCCCTCTCAGCGTACATGAGAGTGCGAGTGTGTATTCAGAAGAGAAGGCGAAACTGGTACGAGCTGAGGTGGAAAAGGCGGAACAGTCTGACGGAGAAGCCAGGAGTGCTATCGACGGTCTCGTTGTGAAAGAGGGTCTCACCCGGTACAAAGCGATGGCAGAAGGAGAGGTTGCCGGAGGCGAAGAAGTTCCATTAGAGGCTCGGCGTTGGAAAGAAGACATGACGGTTACGGAAGAACGTGAGAGTGCGGACACCCTCTTCCAGGAGCTGATACGGCTGAAGACGGACGTCAACAGGGACCTGGATACTGTCTCGCGCGATTTGGAGATTGAATCTAAAGACTGCGAAATGATGCGTGTCAAATACGAACATCTACGGCCACAAGCTCCATCTGCCATCCTCACGAAGTCACAGAGAAAAGATCTCAAGTCGCATTTCAGTGTCTTGGAAGCCGCTGCTGTCTCCGATCAGCAAGTGGCTACGTTATGGGGCTCTGTAAGATCGGATATATTGCTCTTGTTAAGTCCGCAGGTCGAGCAGCTGTTCTTAGAGAGGGGAGGTTTCAAGCCAGATAATTTGTTGGATCTGGACATAGGCAGTGAAGCGGACGATACGGCGGAAAGGGCGAGGATCAAGGGATACGTAGATGAGATCGAGGAGCGGTTGACTAGGTTGAACATGATATCGAAGGAACGGAGCGAGGTGTTGAAGGATCTGAAGGACAAAGTATGTCAACCATCCCCCAATGGTGTAGTGTTCATGGTATTGATTTCAAAACAGATTCAAGCAGATGACGTTTCTCATCTCCTTCTGCTCAATCGTTGGAACATGAGCGTTGAACCCGCCCTGTTCGCCGCTGAGCTGGAGAAGTTTCGACCCTACCAGCAACGTCTAGCGTCGACTGTGCATCACCAAGAACTTGCGTTCCAAGAACTGACAACGCTGCGCAAAGGTCTGAAAGATCTTGCTGGACGCGGGCCAGGCGCTCGGAAGTGGGAAAAAACGCGAAAAAAGAAAGAAAGACACGGTCAAGAGGTTTTTCAGGGCGAGAGATGGATATATGGAAGTAAGAGATGGTTTAGCGTATGTGATCTTTTCGTTTATCCACGCCATCGTCTCTCATTTCCGTGACTTTAACAGAAAGGGCCTTCAATTCTATGCAGAAGTAACCGGACTCACCCCAAAGCTTTCTGCAAGCGTCCGATCATATGTTGCAGAGCGAACGGCCGAGAAGGTGGCACTTATTGCGAAGCTGGAGGCGGAAAGACGTCTGTCGTCTGTTGCCCCACCCCCTCCGCTTGCATCCAGACCACACGTTCTACCATCTCCCCCTCCGTCGAACACATCTATTGAGTCGCATTTCTCATCGTTGGGTTTAAGAGAGCAACCAAAACATCAGTCTTCCGTGTCACCTCAGCAGACGTCGCTGTGGTCGCAAGTCAATTCGACTCCGCCCTCGTCTAGTCAAGACAACGGCAGTCGATTTCCATATCGAACTAATGAACCGCAGAACAATTTCTCTTACGCCAGTCTTCCACCGCCGCCACCACCGCCGCAACACCAACAACAACAACGCGCGTATAGGACATCTTCATACACCCCTTCGGCTGTTTCTTCTCTTCCCCAACCCTCACAGAGTCAGGTACCTGCATTCCCGCCTCCGCCGCCACCGCCATCGCAGCTCCCCACCCGGTCTTTTTATCTCGTACCCTCTACACCCCAACACGATCCATACGCAACCCTTGCAATGTTCAATCCCCCCACGACATCGCCATCAACAAGGCAAGGGGACATAACGCATATTATAATCAGCAATACGCACAATCGCACGGCGGTACACCTCAACGCCCACAATACCATTCCTATCAAATCGGGCAGCAGCCAGGATTCTCCATATCACCACCACCGCCGCCTCCTGCAAATGTGTATGGTTATTTACAGGAATACGGGAGGCATCCAGAATAAAAGAGTTGTTTTAGCTGTGCAATTTTGTAACTTTCTTCGGATTATATAGGTAGGGACTTGCAAATTCATCTCAGTATTGGAATATCAAAGGTCGCCTTCAGTGTAAAGTTCAAGAATTGATTCTATATTCACTAAAGATATCTAACTCGAAGCAGGCGATGAAGTTTTCTCTTTTGAAGATTCTGGTGACCCGTACGGCAGACTCTTGCCCCAATCCATCACACTCCTGTCGAGACTTTGCAACCCTCGGAAGAGAGTCTCGACCTCTCGATTCCAATTTTCTTTGACCTGGGCTGAAATGGAATATCATGAATTTGAAAGAATTATGAACTCGCCGCAATTGACTTGGCCACGGGCACCATACTCATATCACTGACACTGAACAAGTGTACATATCGACTAAGGAATGGTACCCGTATGTTTCCGAACATATATTATTACAAACTTAAGCTTCAAGATACAAATAATGAATGCCGCCTACTCCGAAAATACTCGTCGCTATCCATATCCTCGTTGCTATCAGTCTCCTCACCTTCAGCAGCATCAATTGGATCAAGTCTGATAGGCTCCGAGATAGAAGTCGCAAATAACATAGAGTTTCAGATTGCGCATCCCTTTGGGAAGTGAGAACTCGAGTTTGACGGCTAGACTTTTAGTAACTGTGACTTTCTTGATAACGAGTAACTGACGACTGGATGCGTCGCCAACAACAAGCCACCAGTTTGCCACTTTTTCAAGGGGTAGAAAGGAGCAACCGCTGCCTGGTCATTTTCGCCGTCTTCGCCCACATCCCGTGCGAGGCCGACCTTCAATGTAATCGGAGCCCCAGCAGTGTATTCGCCTGTGACAAGTTCGTGACTGACGTCGAGAGTACTCTAGGATAGGAATTCACGAAAGTTGCGACATGTCGCCTATGAAAAAATTAGCAAAAATAACCGGACGTCAGAGGTACACGAGCTAACATTTGTGCCAGAAGTTCGTTACGGCCCTTCTCCTCCATCTCCATGATGTCGTAGACAGAGGCAATCCCAGCTTCCTTCCACCGCTTGATGGATCATGACCTACAAGGAGAAAATTTGAATTATCGCACTTTCATTAGCAAGTCAAAATGAGGTACTTGTTTTAGAGGCGAATCTGTTTCGCACATTGCTTGCACACGCATTTGAGACAGATCCATTGCACCGAGCGCATTCATCCAAGCGTTCGAAGACATCGCATCGACAAGCTAGTAATAGGTTCAATATTTCAGAACAGGAACCTGATCGGCTGCCAAATCAGGTGGAAGCTGAAGTCTCGAAAAGTGGGCTTGGAGGAGTAGAAACATTTTGAAGTGAGGAACTTCAAAATTGACCCTATCTAATTTGACAGGAACGCGATCATAGATGCGACGCAGGAGGACATCTTCATGGCGGCGGATTGGGATACTCTCGAATTCGGCCGATGAGGATACAACTTCAAGCAGGCCTTTCGTTCTTTGAGTGATATAACGCGTAGACTTCGACAGTAACATCTGCGACTATCATTAATATCGTAAAAAAGAGAGGGAACGCACGCACAAGAGATGTTGTAATATGCAGCAATCATGCCCAAGTTGAGAGCGGAAGCAGGAACATACCAGTAGTGATGCACTTCGAGTTTACGAGCCTGAGGTCATTCAATGTATTTTCTACCAACTCCGAAAGGTGATCAGAAACGTGCTGATGACTTGTGTTGTAGAGGTTGTAATAATTTGGTTCTCGAGCATTTCCACCACCGCTGCGACGCGTTGTCCATCAACATGGAAACCGACGAGGTTAGGGCTCTGGCATACTGACAAAATATACACATCGGGGCTGAGCACGACGACCCTCATCGTAACACTCCGAGTCGTGTGTTTTGCCAGACGGTGGGCGCCAAAGACGTCAAAACCCCGAAAACGAGCACTGACAAGCGGAGGTGTCGTGGGCTTTTCTGTTCGTCCCATAATATTTCTGTTATCAAGTAAATAGTATCAGTAAAGATCACGAGCAAAAAACATACGATACTGGGGTACTATATTTGAATAATCCGGATTCATACTAAAGTCCGGACTGTATTTGAATAATCCGGATTTGTACACTAAATTCCGGATGGTATTTTTAAACAATCTGAACTCCGGACAGTATTTTCAAACAATCCGGATTTGGTAAACTAAATTCCGGACTGTGTTTTTGAACAATCCGGATTTGATAAGTGTCTTGAATAATCCGGATTTGTACAATTCCGGACAGTATTTTTAAACAATCTGGCGGACCGGATGTGCACTAAACTCCGGACAGTATTTTCAAACAATCCGGATTTGGTAAACTAAATTCCAGACTGTGTTTTGAACAATCCGGACTGTCTTGAATAATCCGGATGTTGTACACTAAATTCCAGACGTCAGTGTTTTTGAACAATATTGATTTCCGGATGTGCACTAAGTACTACCTGTAAAATGACTTTTGAGTAATTTAACCAATCCAAATTTGCTAATATTTGAATAATTGGCCACTACCTGTAAAATAATATTTGAGTAATTTAACACCAATTACATGAAATACATTTACTATGGCATGCACAATAATTGATAGGATAGATTTAAATAGATATTGGCAAGATTTTCAATTGTTATATAGATAGACTAAATTTATGAAAGAAATATCAATGATCAATAACTGTTGAGTAATTTATGTATGTCAGAACTTTAAAATTACATGAGGTAAAATAAATTTTTCTTGTTTTAAGTTTTTGTTGAGTTTGAGTTGCATGACATTCAAATATTTTGGGTTAAATTGTGTTTGTGTAATTCATATATAATGTGTGGCCAATTATTCAAACTCAAAACCGAATAAATTCCAAATATATCATGAATAAATTGTCACAAATTATTTAACCCTGCACCTTGTGATCGGGATAGTAAAGTCTGAGAAGGCGAATTCTTTCCCGCTGAATGATGAGGTTGGTGAGATTGGCAAAAGGTAGTCGGCGGGATTTGATCTTTTGGCCCATTTTACCAATTGTCCTTTCCACTGTTGCTTGAGATCCAGTCCGGATGGAGCCATTCCACTCGATGTGAACAGGAACATGAATTAGCTGGAAGACGCAAAGACGAGCCCTATGGTTGTTTGCAGGATTATTTCCAATATAGATTTGCTCAAAACCTGTAAGGAACTTCACAATTCGCTTCCGGAGAATCCATAGGTCTTCTTCTGTTCTGGCAATTGGCGTCATTGCAAACTCGATACACCAGACGAAATCAGCAAAGTTTTCAATGACTATGGGATGAAAGCCCAGTTCAATTGCCATGGGAACAAGATACCAGTGCAAAAGGGCCATCCATTCGTAAATCTTGTACTGGCTCTGCCGTTTAAGATGTGGATTTCTAATTGAACCACAGAAGATGGGAGGAAGTGTATCCACTGCAGCTTCCACAAATCTACCGAGGGTTGCAACAACTGCAGGGACTAGCCGAAATATTTCTCCTGGAGTGCTGCGATTCTGAATTGTCCAAAGATCCCAGATAAAGGCCATGGTGTTTTCATAAAAGAGATGAAAGGGATCAATTGGAAAAAAAGAAGGATGAAAGAAAGCAGCACTCGCAGCACAAAGGGGTAGTCGAAGAATGCCTGTTTGTCGTGTTATTCTCTCCCGCTCAGCTTTGGAATTGGCTTCCTCAAGTTGTAAAAGAACATTGAAATAGTCTTGATATGTGTGCATAGGAATGTCATTGAAAGAATATTTGTAGCGATCTGGGTTGAAGTGGTCGATATTCAAGATTGGATAGTATTGTGCACGAGCACCACTCTGATTGGACGTTTTTGCAGCTTGGACCATTGAAAAACGATCACCATAGATCCCGCCATGCCCAGCCATGCCATTTATTTTTGCTGATCCCAACATGTCGCCTAGGCCCAGTGTGATCCATGCACGGCAGACAAAGTAGGCATCTTGTAGAGCATCCCAAATCCAAATGCCTTCACTTGCCTGTGCCATTTCTTCAAAGAGAGGGTGGAGAAATGACTCTATGTCTCCAGGAGAATTTGGCCCTGGGGTAGCAAAGTTTATAATTACATTGCTGGACTGATATCGTAGTTCGGCAGGTAGATTGAGGAGAATTAGGATCAAAATCCAGGTATTTGAGTGTTTTTTCATGGTTAATTGTGCGCCATCTGTGGAGAGGGCAAAAGCGACGTCGCGAGGGTCCTGAAACAGTCCCAGAGTTTTATAGTGAACCTCAGTATGGATTTTACCATTGGAGAAGTCAGAGTAGCTCTGCTTGGATGCACCCATTGCTTCTGCAGTGAGCTGAAGAATTTGTTTCAATGTTCTGTCTCGGTGCCGAATTAACCTAGAGGTATCCTGATTGGCGTATAAGGCTTGAATGGTTGCTTTGATAGGAAGCACAGTGAGTTGGGCTCGGGGCATCTTGTCCTTGATACCTGTTTGTTTATATCGTGCAGCACCACATGGTTTTGTGGCTGAAGCAGGAATGTAAGGACAAGCATCAAGCCCTGCATATTCCCCAGTGTAGGCAATACAGCTATTGAGGCACATATCAACCTTTCGAGGTGTAAGTCTTGTCAAATGCATAACGAGCTTCTGGGCACGGAATAGTGAGAGAATGGCGAGTCCAGTCGCCTCTTTGAGGACCTTCGCATGAAGGTCATATGCTTTTACAGTGCCACCCGATGTCTGCCATGCAATATAGTGCAAGAGGCTGAGTCTCTCAACTGAAGTGAGGGTGGGAACAACTAAGCGCCCAGGTGGTGCCTGTGCTGGGCACTTGTAATTGCCTAGCAGTTTGGCCTTGAGATGATCGAGAGCGGGTGTTGATAAGCTTGCAGATGGTCCTGGTGAGCTGGAGCGAGTTTCATGATTATCTGAGTCCATGTCAACAACCATGGACTCAGCACCATCAAATAAGTCTGGATCTGAGTCTTCATGGCTACTATCTGTTTCACTAATGTCTGAGGAATTTTCCTCAGAAACATCAGAAAAACGATCACTGTTGATCTCAGTCCTATCAGAGTCGGAGTTGATAATATTTTCCATGTTGGGATCAAAAACATCTGAGTCACCAAGACATGGGGATGCAGCCCGAGATGCAACAGTAAAATTGTTGTTTGAGTGCCAAATCATATCATTGTCAGGTTGGTATATAGTAGGCGGCAAGGCTCCAGCCTGGATCAGCTGTTGCTCTTGTTGTTTGAATTGTTCTAGTCATAAATACAGAATGAAATAGATAAAGAATAAAAGAGAAAATGAACCATACCTTGTCCTAAAGGCATTCCTAACAGTGAATTTCCTGTGAATTCAATGCAAAGCTTCAACCACAATTCGTCAACATCAGAGAGTCCAAGCTTGGGATTGCGCAATCGTTTGTTGTCTTCTTGAAGGTGGCTAAGAACTGTTCGCCTCTTCCAGAGCTCGTGAGGTGGGCATTTAGAGCAATAACAATATACTTCAGCATCCATTGACTTGACAATGAAGGAAAGATGGAAGATGCAGGGCGCGCGATGCAGAGCGCGCGCTTATTGATCAAATCATCTGACTCGATAACATAATAGTAAACAAAGAGTTGTCTCCGACTTCCCAACGTCCCCACATTTCTCATCAAACACTCTCATCTGAAGCAAACTTTCAAGATCAATATAGTTTGCTTCAATTTTGGGTTGATCGCCTCTACGATGTAGAAAACACCTAAGGAATCAAAGCACCAGGTGAGTGCCTAATTTTGTTAGGCTGATCAGACACTCATTGACACGTCCTTCAGCCTTACTGGCGGCTTTGGCAAGCACGATCAGGATCCAACCTGGCGCGACGCAATGCCCTCGAGAGCGGTTGTACAATCTCCAAACAGTTTTTCGTGGAGTGATTTGGTAAGTCTTTGTTCAATTGTCTTGCTCGACGCTTACGATCGTCCATCAGGAAGTTCTTCGATGTTTCATGTTTGCTGGGAAACATCTCGCATCTGCCTGCTCCCCTCCATTTGTCGATCAGCAAGACCATCCCTCTCAAATTCGAATCCATCTGATCCATATTCGAACTAGTCTCACCAGCTTAAACACGCGAGGTCTCATTTTCGCCGAAAAAATGCTTGGGAATACATTCCCATTTCAACATCGAGTCTGATCAAGTTTTCAGTACTGTGTCCAGCAACAATATCACCCTCAAATTCAAATCCTTCAACACCATACCCAAGCTGATATCTTCGTTTCGTGAAGATGTTGACCGGCAAACCGATCACTTTCAAAGTCGAATGCTCAGACATCAACCCCAGATCGATTTTCGTCTTTCGTGCCTTCGTGAAGACCTTGGTTAGCAAGTCGATTAATTTCAATCCGCCGGCACCATTTTCTGCCCTTTGTGAAGATGTTGACCGTCGAATCATGACTTCACCACCCATTTCAACCAGCAAAAACCACTCTCAAATACACATTCTCCGATTACATTTCCTATCCAACCTCTACCCTTCGCGAAGACGGTGGTCGTCTTGCCTTCGCGAAGACGTTGGTCGGCAAGACGACCACCCTCGAAGCTGAATCTTCCAATACCCCCTGATCTCCACTCTTTTCAACCAGCAAGACCACCACTCTCGAATTTGAGCCCCCCGAATGCATTTCTATCCAAGATACGACCTCCACCCTTCGCGAAGACATTGACCAGCAAGACGATCACCTTCAAACCCGAATCTTCCGCCGACACCATCTCCAGGCTGAGCTTCGCCCTTTTTGACCAGCCAGGCCACCACTCTCGAATCCGGCCCTTCGATTCCATTTTCTAACAAACCTCCACCCTTCATGAAGACGTTGACTGACAAGGCGATCACTCGAAGCCGAATCTTTCGATAAGTGGTATGGCAGGTAGCTTTGTTCGCTATCATGCGTGTGCTTTGGCTGAAATTTGCACAGCGTGTTCGAACTTTGACCGAGTTCAGAACGATGTCCGTTGTCCCTTACCCCATAAAGTGCTACCGTGATTCGAGATACAGGCAGACAAATTGTTGCCTGGTGATATCATTTCCGTTGGTATGTAATACCAGTTGTTCTTGTCATGCGAATTACTAACAGGCCCTACAGCCCGAGTTGGTGACGCGGTGACGAGACAACTGCACCGGCCGATATATTACTGATCAACAGGAACTGTATCGTTAATGAGGCAATGCTCTCAGGAGAGTCGACACCGCTGCTCAAGGAGTCCATTCAGCTCCTCGAGCCAGATGAGAACCTCGGTGTGGACGGTCAACATAAGAATGTGATCTTGTTCAGCGGAACAAAGATTCTTCAGGCTAGCAAGTCGTGTGCGTGCTTTTATTCTGTCCTTCCGCCCCTTGGAATCTGACCACTGGTTTAGCTGAGATCCCTTCGCCCATTTCCGCTCTTCCGCGTATGTAACAATCATACCTGTACAACTTTCACGGCCAGAGGATCACCGACAACTGTCTGTGATATACATTGTCGTTTCCTTATTATGTGAGTTATTCTCTTTGCACGGTCGACTACCAATGTAACAGTACTCTGAAGGATTTCCGTTTCCGTCGTCTCGCCGGAAATAGCGAGCGCGAATCTTCACGTTTCTATTCCA
>QDKV01005102.1_pt1 | contig 27264 bp, 30 predicted proteins | sample 1861101 | NCBI WGS metagenome assembly QDKV01 (sample SAMN04275158, study PRJNA302643) | Fungus metagenome, whole genome shotgun sequencing project. | isolation source: fruitbody | host: Mallocybe terrigena | place: Sweden | collected 2013 | reverse complement strand
TTTATCTCTTGCCAATCTCTCACAAAGCTTCCCAGAGCTTCCCAAAGACAGCCAGGTCATAAAGTGCTTTTCCTGATGCAACAGAAACGGCTGCAGCTGCAGCTCCCAATGGAGATGACAATGACAACTATGATGATGGCTGCAGCTGCAGCTGTCAATGGAGATGACAATGATGGCAATGATGGCTACAGCTGCAGCTCCCAACACTGACAAACCCAACCCTGAGCATTTGTGCTCAATTTTGGGGTTTTGTATTCTCCTTCCACCCTTTTTCGATCTTATTGCATCGAAAACATTGAAATTATATATATTAGGTTTAGATTAATTATATTTTAATTTAATTTAATTTAATTTATAAACCCACCACCTGTGACCTGGGCCAATGGGTGTGGGTTTTCGGTGGGTGAGTTTGAGTTGACCCACCACCTGTGACCTGGGCCAATGGGTGTGGGTTTTCGGTGGGTGAGTTTGAGTTGACCCATACCTGTACCCGCCCCACCCATACCCGGCTACCCATGTGGGTTTACAAACCCGTGACGAGCACTAGTTAGTGAGTCAAATACAAAAAGGTAATTGAAGCATCAGGAAAACATGATTATACTTAAACCACTTATTCACTTGTATAAGTCAAGTTGTTTACTGAAATTAACTGAAATTAACTGAAATTCCTGACATAAGTTAATTTCAGTAAATTTCAGTAAATGACTTGACTTATACAAGTGAATAAGGGTGTTTAAGTTGCTTAAGTAAAATCATGTTTTCCTGATGTATTTACCTGTAACCACCATGTTGTACTAGATTTATCTCAAATTAGATGAGATCTTAAGCAACTCTGGTTCATATTAAGGCTTCCCAGTAAGAAACCCTTACAAAACTGGTCTAGACCTGTATAGACCGGTCTAAATAGTGTTGCCAAAGTTCAGTTCCGAACTGATGCAGAGAACCGGAACCGGCCGAACCGAACTGACAGTTCGGTTCAGGTCCGGTTCAGTCCGGCCACTCCAGTTGTCAGTTCAGTTCTCAGTTCTCAGATTTCTAAAATTTTGAGAACCGGTTCTGAGCCGGTTCGAACAGGACCGAACCGTTTTTATTTTAATTGAAATTAACCAGGAAACAACTAGTAACACCGCGGTCATGTAACTATTTTCCCATCTACAAATGCATCACTAAATGCATTGTCCACTGTTAAAACTTTGGTAACAGGAAAATTTTAACAGTGGTCTTTGGCTTTTCCTTACATTTTCCCTTTGGGAAAAAAGTCACATGCCAGCAGTGTAAGAAATCACATTGATTTTTGACATCAACGGCAACGTAGTCGGAGTTTCAACTCTGACTTCAACAGACTCGCGTGACACACCATCACTTGCGCAACGCCAGGACAGTGAGAAACGACAACGACGACTGGGGGATGGGCTGTTGAGCCTATCCCCCCAAAAATGTAAGTTTTTTATATCTATATCTGTAGTTACTAACCGTCTTTATAGCCTTGCCATATCACCAGCCACGTAGAAGGAACCAATGCGACGGAAAGGGTTTACCCTTTCTGTCGCGTCAACGTCACCCCTTTCCACCTGGCGATGACGAAGCACAACACCACCACCACCAGTTCTGTCACATCAGTACCCACCAGGTACAACAACGAAGACAACAGGGCGGGTGCAAAAGGTGCGCCCGCATGTCTTTTTTATGTAAAAATGTACTGACTACAGCCATGGCAGGTCCATGACACGTGTCGAGACACCAGGAGGAGGGGTTCCCCCTAGTTCACCCCCGTTCGCCTCCATTTCGACACCTCCATTTCGACACCTTCCGTTTTGATGCCAAGAGGAGCGCAACCACGCCTCCTCCTATTTCCCTCGTTTGAAACCCCCTCATTCATCCCTGTTCACCCCTGTTATGACACCAGGAGAGCAGGAGGGATTGCCCTCCTCTCCACCTCCGCACCCCCGTTTCGATGTTTTCGACGGCATGACAACCCTCTCCCTTCTTTTCGGTGGTGACGGCACGAGGAGGGGCTAACCCCTCCTCTCTTTTCTTTCTCTCCACTCGTTCGCCCTGTTCGCCTCTGTTTTGACACCAGGAGGAGGGCAACTACTCCTCCTCTGGTTTGCCCTCGTTTGAAACCAAGAGGAGGGGCAACCCCCATTCCTCCCCTGTTCACCACCGTTATGACACCAGGAGAGCAGGAGGAGGAGTTGCCCACCTCTCCACCTCTTCGCCCCATTTTGAAAATCGCCTCCTTTCTCTTTTCGGCGGTGACGGCACGAGGAGGGGCTAACCCCTTCCTCTCTTTCCTTTTCTTTCTGATGGCAACCCCCCTCCTCCCTTTCTTTTCATATGTAGTAGTATAATAAATTCATAGTAAATAAATTTGTGGTAAATAAAATTGTAATAAATAAATTTTCGAACTACAGTTCGTCGGTCCGAACCGAGAACTGAACAGAACAGAACCGGTAGAACCGGTTCTAAGTGTTGCCGAAGTTCAGTTCAGTTCAGTTCTCCCACCTTTTTCGGGAGAACCGAGAACCGAACCGAGAGATCTGGGCTGGAACTGAACCAGAACTGGAACCAAACAGGGAGGTCTAAAGGTGGTCTGGTCCGGTTTTTTGAGGTTCTGGGATATTAATAGACCGGTCCCGGTCCTGGTCTATCTAAATTAGGCCAAAAGACCAAGACCGGACCAGACTTTCGAACACTATTCCTGAAATTGTAAACTTGCAGCACAGTTGAACAGGCTCTCAGTGATGTCACTGATATGGTGATTTGAACATCATAGGCAACTCATGAAAATATGAAGAAGTAACAGAAAACTATTGTGTCCAAACTACTGTGTATTGATGAAGCAACTAATCCCATGCTATTTATAAACTTTTAGAGCAAATAGCAGAAAAATTATTGAAGTTCTGTAAACATGGTTCTGGATGCTATTACTGTTGAAATTTCAGCCTCAAACATGTTTTGCTGTATTAGAACATTATATAAATTAAAACTAAAAAAAATCAATAATTACTCACCTTTTCTCTGTTTGCTATCTGCACATGTTCAGGTACAGTTTTCTCATAATCCGGTTGTGTTATAACCTTTAAGATTTTCTGCAAGCTGAGTTGGAGAAGATTCAGCTTTTTGTTACATTTGGCAATCTCATTTTCAAGGTCCACAAGTCCCTATAGAATTAAATGGATAAGCAACTAAAATAGAAATGATAAAAAGTAGCTTACTCGGACAAGGGTATAAATAATAATGGTTGATGTTACCACTGCACTTCCACATCCAGGCGGAACTTCTGAAGCTTTACAAACAATCTTTACACTTTTGCATCCCCTTGTAAGGGCAATGATAGTTGGGATTTGTGATACAAACAGGGCTTGCTCTTGTTCTGTTTGTACCTGGATGAAGACTTATGACAACTATATCAGCAGAATCCACTGTAACATAGAACCACAAATACATTGAGTGTCATTCTGCAAAGTATACGCTGCTGCTAGTGAGCGTCCTGCTTTCAATGTTGCAAATGCAAGGTCGAACTGCTTTTCGGCTACCCAAAACACAAAAGCGGGGTCCTAACACCAGTCGAATCAATGAAAGTGAAAGAATGCAGTAATTACGCACATTGATGGGATATGATGAAACCATAATGGATGGTGTTGGGTCATCCGGACGACGTGGCAGACGCTGCCAAAGCTCTTCTGTCACAAATGGCATGAAGGGATGGAGAAGCCGTAGACCAGAATCAAGGCAAATATGAAGTGTCTGTTGGGCCGACTTGCGAACGGCGGCTGGCGCAGAATCATCTGTCATGGGCTTCATAGCTTCCTGTAATTGTCCGTATGTCCATCTTATCACAAGGATTTCTTCACGTTTACAGAGAAAGACGCACAATGTAGACATCACAAAGTTCGTACAACCAAAAGTTATATACCGAGTTTGTGGCGGCCATGAAGTTGCGATCAGCGAGGTGGATATTTATTTCAGATGCGGCAATGTTGAGTTTATGCAATATCCACTTCTCAACAAGACTCTCGTTGCCGGTTGGCTAGATCAGCAAGTGAGTTTCGATTGGATTGGAGCACAGCGAGATAGTACCTTTGCATCAGCGAGCGGGACGAAGGATTCGTCAAACTTCAGCATAGCAAACTTTGTTGCGTTGAAGACCTTGTTGCAGAACTTGCGATACCCTTCGACGCGCAAAATCTCCAGATTGATGTCACGTCCTACAATAAATAAATTCTCTCAATCAGCAAACAAGACAAGAGCGATAATCACAACACACCTCCACCCGAGTAAGCGCAAAGAGCAAACCTCAACGCGTCCGTTCCGCACTGCGGAATTCCCTTTGGGAAATCCTTCTTCTGTCCTGCCTTTGCCTTCACAATCTCTTTCTCATCCAAATTTCCTTCGTACAATTTCTCATGTAGTTTCTCCAGCTCAACGCCATGAATCACGTCCAGTGGATCGACCACATTCCCAAGTGACTTGCTCATTTTCCGCCCGTGCGCGTCGCGGACCATCGCATGACAGTAGACCTCTTTAAAGGGCATCTTGCCGGTGAGATGAACGCCCAGGAGCACCATCCGTGCGACCCAAAAGAAGAGGATGTCCCAGCCTGTTTCAAGGAGGCTATTCGGGTAGTATCTCTCAAGGTCGAGAGTCTGTTCAACACCAAAAATAACAACCTCAAATTCCCAACTTGCAGAGAACGCTCACCTTATCCGGCCACCCCATAATTGAAAAAGGCCAGAGGCCAGAACTAAACCACGTATCAAGGACATCCTCGTCTTGTTCGAGCACAAAGTTCTTCCCAACCGCGAGAACCTTTGCTCTCTCTTCCGCCTGCTCTCTTGTCCTCCCAACGATCCAATTCTTCCCGTCGCTCCGATCCTGGTTCTCCCCCTCGACACGCACGAAGTATGCAGGACATCGATGCCCCCACCATAGCTGACGGGAAATGCACCAGTCTTGGATATTCTCGATCCAACGATACCATTCGTTCTCGGATTGCTTTGGGTTGATGATGAGTTCACCAGCACGAGTGCGCTAGAGCGGTGAAGAGGTTGGTTAGCACCAAGGAGTCCCTTTGCTTGAAAAATCGAACCTTAAGAGCTTCCTCCGCAAGGGGTTTGCAGTTCACCCACCACTGAGGTTTGAGTATCGGTTCAATGATATCACCCGATTTACTTGATCCCGGGAAATATAAGTTTTCCCAAAAAAAAAAAAAGAGAATAAAACAATCCGAACCTGCAAATAGGAATCTGCATCTTATTCTCCTTCGTGTCCACATAAAGTCCTAGTTCCTTAAGCGCCTTCACCACCTCAACTCTCGCATGGAATCTCTTCATTCCCTATGAACACAAATGAATTCAGCCACACCCTTGACACAACACGAAACCAAAAGGTCATCTCACCTTAAATCTATCACCCACAACATCCTTCAACGTCCCATCATCCTCCAAGATATTCACAAACTCCAAGTCGTGTCGCTTGCCAACCTCATAATCCGCCGGGTCATGTGCGGGTGTGATTTTGACGGCACCTGTTCCAAAGGCCATGTCAACTGCGAGGGAATCTGTGACGATGGGCAAACGGCGGGAGATGAAGGGGTGTTTCGCAAATTTTCCGTGAAGATGCTAATTTACTTATTCGTCATAAAGATGGCTTTTGAGCCGACAAAAACCAACCTTGTACCGTGGATCGTCTGGGTGTACCGCAATTGCTGTATCACCGAGCATGGTTTCGGGTCGTGTGGTCGCAATGATAATTCGTTCATCTGTCCGACAAGTTTAGTTACATCTGAGTCAGTGACGACACACAACACGACATCTACCCGAGTTTTCGATTTCATACGCGAAGCTAACAATCACTCCGAACTCGAATTTTTCTTTTGGGTCATAGCCAGGGACAGAGAGAAGTGTGCGGCCTTCTAATTCTTTTTGCTCGACCTATATGAGCGAGGTACACACTTTAGCCCGTCAGCAAAATTTACTGAGAGCTTACCTCTAGGTTAGATAGGGTCGTATTTAGTTTAACACACCAATTAACGAGGCGATTCGCGCGGTAAAGAATACCATCTTCGTGTAGTCTACAAAAGTTTTCAACGACGGCTTTGGATAATTTCTAAGTGAAGAGTTAAGACACGCAGTGGTCGCAAGAAAGTCACGAACTTCATCCATTGTAAACGCCAAACGATCCCAATCACAGCTTGCACCGAGCCTTCGCAGTTGGTTTGTAATGCGTCCTTGGTAACTACACGACGGTTTCGCCTTTCTTTCTACACAAGGAGAAAGAGGGATTAAGAACGCACTCGTTTTTCCAGTCCATGACAGTTTCTAAGAACTTTTCTCGTCCAAGATCGTGTCTTGTCTTTCCTTGCTTGAGTAGACGCTTTTCAACGACACTCTGGGTAGATATACCAGCATGATCAAAGCCGGGAAGGAAAAGAGTTTCTCGGCCAAGCATTCGATACCTATATGATTTTCAATCGTGTTCCTTTTCAATAAAATGAAGGAAGAAGGTGTACCAGCGCGTTAAGCTGTCTTGGATCGCGAGGGTGAGAGCATGCCCGATGTGCAAAGTGCCCGTTACGTTGGGTGGAGGCAAGGGAATGACAAATGGTTCCGCATTGTTATTGGCAGATGCTTTGGAAGGGACCCTGTACTCTGGCTTGAAGAATCCCTGGGCATGCCACCAGTCGTACCACGCTGACTCGATAGCAAGGGGGTTGTATCCTGCTGCCATCGGTTTTGATAGATCTTTTTTTTTATAATTCGTCAGAAATGTCAACATCGAGAACACTAAAGGAAGGGGTACCCTTTTTCTCTCCTTTAGGTGTTGTATCAACATAAGAAAGATCGACATCCTGCTCTTTCTCCTTCTTTTCCTTCTGTTTTTTTGGGTTGTCAGAAGGAGAGGCCTTTGGAGCCTTGGCTGCTAGCTTTGCCTCCTTCTCGAGTCGCTTCGCCTCCTTTTTCTGCGCACTCTTGGTGAGAGGCTGGTCAAGGACGTTTGGATCTGCGGCGATGTCAGCCATAGCGCGATAGAGACACAGAGGACGATATCTGGATAACCGATACCTCGTTGAAAGCATGACTCGTCCGGGTATTGCCGAAGCATTAATTTATTTTAGATTACAATTTCACTTGTCCTTCAACGATGCGACCCAGTCGACTTCACCGTCTGCAGTGCTTTCCCGTCCCACGAAACCCGCTGTCGACACTTGCCGTCTCTGCGCCGCCATCCTCATCCTCTCGTCAGCTTATTCCTCCGTCACCACCCCGACATTCAGGAGAAACTCCAAAACACCAGTCTCATGGGCAGCAACTCGCGCTCACCCAGCCGACTCCCGGTCTCCAGCCGCCTCTGCTAGCATGTTCTCCAGGAATCCCGCTTGCTCCTCCCCATGCCACACCCAGCCTTCCTTCTGCATCCTCTATCGCCGCATACGCTGTAGCAGCGGCCACAGCACCACGCTCATCCAAGCGCCAACGGTTAAAATATCATCTCGACGTAGGCGCTTATGGGATACCCAAGCATCGCCATCCATCCAGGTCGTCTTCTAGTCTACCTCACACTTCTCTGTCTGTGCAGGTAGGCGAAGATGCCTATTTTCTGCGGGACAATGCCATGGGCATCGCAGACGGCGTGGGTGGTTGGTCGAGGTCTGCAAGATCCGGCCCTTGCCCAATTCCCAGTCCCAGCCCCTCTGCACTTTTCTCTCGTCGTCTCATGCACTTTTGTTCTTCCGAAATAGATGCTCTCATGTCTGCACCCGTAGATGACACTTCTGGTCATGACCATAATGTGTCTGAACTGGAAGAGTCCCTACATACTTCCCTCGAAGAACTTTCAGACGGCATTGACGTTCTCCGCATTCTCGAGCATGCTTATGACAGCACCGTCAAAGCACATTTAGCACCTCCCAATCCACTCACCACGGGCTCCTCAACTGCCCTTCTTGCCATCCTGGATCACTCCCTTCCCACCCATACTCCGCAATTTCCCGAACCTCCTCACAAGAATTACGCCGCCGGGTCAATCAATCTCCCCCTTCCTGAACCCCCTTCCGACCCCGATTCAAAATCAAGTGCTTCTCATTCGCCAACCTTATCCCCGTCAGACTTATCTTCCTCAGACAGCCCGGCCCATGCAGCCTATCATAATTCCACTCCCGATAATGCCGTCCTTCATATCGCACATCTAGGCGATTGCATGGGTATGCTCATTCGTGGTGACTCTATCGTTTGGCGTTCCGACGAGATGTGGTGGGGCTATAACCATCCTCTCCAACTCGGCCCGCCTTCTTTATCGTCCTTATCTAACCCCCCAATTCACAAACTCCCCGTTCAACCTCACACATTTACCCTCCCCATCCTCGCAGATGACATTCTCATTCTCGCCTCTGACGGGCTAAGCGATAACCTGTGGGATGAAGACGTACTTGACGAAGTCCTGAAGTTCAAACGTCGAGAAGGCTGGGGACTCGGACCCTCTTCATCCTCTTCCCCTTCCACCTCAACATCGTCACCATCCTTCAAATCCACGCCTACCCTCCTCCGTCGCAAAGCTTTTTCTGGAATGCTCTCAGAGGCTTTATGTTCACGGGCAAAACACATATCCGAGCGGAGAACACCACTCGCCTCGACCTCAGACTCATGTTCTACACCTTCACGAACTCGTGCTCGCTCAGTATCATCCTTATCAACATCTAAAATAAAGTTTCAACCAAGCATCAGTGTCGTCTCCGAGGATTGCTCCTCACCAATATCGCTTGTTACATCTAATTCACTGGAGGATAGAGCCCATTTGATTTCAAAGTCGTCTCATGGTCAGGTGGAACAACATACAGCTATAAATTCAGACGAAACCCCTTTTTCCCAGCGTGCAAGGGTCGAAGGTAGGACTTTCAAAGGAGGGAAATGTGACGGTCCGTTTTCTTCTCTGTCCTGTAAAACAAATAACTTTCTTACCTGCTTCTCTTTTTAAACAGATATCTCGGTAATCGTAGCCGTCATTTCACCCACTCTCTAAAACTAGAAATCATCATTTGACACTTGTAAATATATTCATCCCCCTTCCATGATCCCATGCACTGCCCAACTATTTCCCCTAATTTGTATTCTAGATTCTCAATCTTTTAGAGTGACCTTTTATTTGTGCTCTACATTTGTTGTAAATTATGCACATTCACTTTAACCCCACTCCTGTTTACTATTCTAAACCTTCCTCTTCATGGACTCCACAGATCCACCACAACCAGTCTCCCCAACAGCAGCATCTGGATGAACTGATGCTGTTCGATAGAATATATGCCATGAACCCCACGATTCAGATCTTCATTTCAGAGACCACCACAGGAAGATTGATCTGCACAGATTTTGTTAGAGGCATGAAGACCATTCATTGAAACCAAACTACTCTTTCTACAATATTCATGTAGTGATTTTTGAAATTGGACTAGGCAATGATTTAGTGAATGAGTAACGCCTCTGGACGCACGGACCCCGAGACACCGCAACACAGCACGCGTATCTCACTTTATATCATCCAACCTACTCACCAGTAACACAACCAACCACGGCTTCTTTACCTTCTCCGCCTATTTCTCCCCTTTCCCCCTTGAAACTCAAACAAACTGCGATGGACGGGTGGTCCAAGCTCTCTGCCAGTCTCAACCTCAACAATTTGAACATCTCACAAGCAAGCACGAAGTTCAGCAAGGGCTTCAGCTCCAGTGTGCAAGCTACGAGGGAGAGACTCGGTCAGGTCGCTCCAGATGAGATTACAGAGTTGCCTCAGGGTGGGCGTCTTACAAGAGGAGATTGCTACTAGGAAAAGCTGACGGTACCATTAGAATATAAAGATCTCGAAGCTCGTGTCGACGCACTCCGAGTCGCACACATTTCCTTACTCAAGTTCGTCTTATTTCTTCTTGTACTTGACAACAGAAACCAGACATTGCCCTGCTCAGGATAGCCAAAGTTTACGATTCTGAAAATTACGACTACCCTGTCCATATACAAGAATCCATTTCTGAACTCTCCACATCCATTGGATACAACATCTCCAGTTTTGCAGCATCCAACCTGAAGGGAACCAACCTGCCCGTTCCCAACGCTCCCGCAGAGCCCCCGACTTCGCAGCACAAAACACTTCCTCATGCCCTCGTGCGCGCTGCCCATGTCGCTGCTGCTGCCACCACTTCCCATAGTGATACCAGCACTGGCGAAGAGACTTCAAGATTAAACAAATCCCTCGCTTTCTACGCTACCGCATGGGAGAAAGTCGCGAACGCAAGACTGGACCACGACGCGGGGATCCGAGAGAACTTTTTGCATCCTTGGCGGACGACGCTGAATGCTTCTATCGCGGTTGCGATGAAGGCCAGGAATGCCGTTAAAGCGAGTAGGTTGGAGTTAGATGCTGCGAAGCAAACGTATGTCTTTCCTTCTGTACTTTGTTATATATATAAATAACCATCTAACCCTCATATGCCGTCGCACAGGCTCAAAAACGCCAGCCCAGCGAAACAAGAGCAAGCCCGCCTCGAAGTCGAGAATGCTGAGGACGACCTCGTTCAGAAGACCGAGGTAGCTATCACCCTAATGAAGACCGTGCTCGAGAATGTGTGTTCATGTACTCTCTTTTCTTTCCCTTAAATAATTCGAAAATTCTTCAGCCTGAGCCAATCAAGAACCTCAACGAGCTCATCAAAGCCCAACTCCTATACTTCAGTGTTGCCGCTGAAGCTCTCTCCTCCGTTCAGGGCGAGATCGAAGAGCTCAGCGTTGCTGCGGAGGGTGAATACAGGTGAAGGTTTTCTTCACTTTTGTTGGTCCACTCCATCTTATGGTATTTTTTCCATGACAGGAAGTCCCGCGACCATTGAAATTCCTCTGAAATAACTCTGAATTTCGGATGTGTGATTTGGATTGAGTTGTCATTTTTCCTTTCTTACCACAATATGTTTTTTACCAGATTGCCCATGCAACGTCTTTCTTTCCTGATTGGCTTTAAACCTGAATATCTGACAAACTGCTTGAGCAAATATTTGAGTGGACCATACTTTCCAAGACTTTATGTAATATATTTTCCATCCCTTTGAGCCATTGGAGAGTCCCTTTTTCTAACAAAGTAGAAATGCGGATAAATGCAAAAGCCATAGCTACATGAAGAATGTGGATATAAAATCACTCTACACTTTGTACCTCCTGCCTGTCTTCGTGAAGAACGTCTGAAGGATATAAACTTGCAAGCTAGAAAACATGAGACGGTTGATTACATGAATTCAAGTAAAAAAAAACTTACACAGCCATGGCAAGAACGCATAACGTCTCGAGAACGGCATACCAGAAGAGGCGACTGTGATGAAGGCGTGAGTAAGCTAAGAGCCTTGGGTGGAAAATGGAAAAAACTGACCTTTGTGTCGACCTGACTATTGAGAACCCACGGTTTTCCTGAGTGTGATGACTTCATGGCTTCAGCAAAGCAAAGAAAAATCGAAACCAAAAAATCACTTACGACTTCTGCAACCTTTTGATATTCATCAACATCCCGTTCAACCTGAATATACTCTCCTCAAGTGCACTCGTATGATCGGAAATCTGGCCAGCTTTCGCGGGCGCATCTCGTCTCGGTTCGCTCTCAATCATGATGTCGAAATCGACCAGTTTGTCTGTGAGGGTGGACATGTCGTTTTCAAAGCAAAATGAATATTCCCCAACGGTGTTGGCAGTGAGGACATAGTCGCCTTGGCGCTCACGTTGGCCGTCGAGAATGACCTTTTGGTTTGGATCTTTAATTTCAAAGTCGATGTCGAAGGAGCCTCCAGATTGGACCTATTCGTATCTAATTAGACTCTGAAGAAGATTTGGGTGTGTTCCATGGACATACAGCGTAGTAAAACTATATTGATATCAATGAGCTTGTGCATTTAATAAACGGAAGGGCGAACACGTACACCAATCTTTTCTCCCGCTTTGTCTACATCCGCGTAAAAACAAACGCGCTCATTAGGAGCAATAGCTGTTGTCAGCGCTGCAGCTTCAACAGATATAGAGAGAGATAGGAAAAGGCAGAATAAGGATAGAAAACGAGGAAGGGATAGCATAGCAAGTGAATTGCACTCTTGAAACGATCGGCACCATGCTATCTTGCCGGAGTCTGAAAGAGCCGCATGTACAACGAAACATTACCTCTATATACATAGTTTCTCTAGGCCTCCTCGATACAATGGAATTCGATAATTCTTCTGTATACAGTACAATTTGAAAACCAGAAGGGTTTTTTCCCAACATTTACAATAAGAAAATATTTATCAAAGCCAAATCGGAGTTTGAATTCAGAGCTATATGAATCTGCACATCGTCCTTCACCCCAGATTTCTACTGCTTTGACCAATGGCTTGCTCTTTTACTGACGCTGCGCTTACCTGGCTGCTCTCTCTGTCTGCTACCTGCACAAGCTCGCCTCTGAGGCCATCCTCTCCCCTTGACTATAACAACAGCTTTACTGATTGGCTCCAGATATCTCCTCCTCCTCAGGCTCTTCAAGATATTTCCTCATCCGCTCGCGTGAATATTTCCCAGGAGCAGGCCAACCTTGGCTTAACCCATCACTACGCTTTTCCTGACCTATCTGACGTTTCTCAAGCCGCTGGGACGAGCGATACCTTCTCGGACACCACAGTCTCGCTTCCGACGACCTATATCTCTACAGCAGCAAGTTTTAATCAGCACAATCGGATGCTATCTCTTGATTCTTCATCCACCACTCTCGTTAGTTCGCCTTCGCCATGCTCTCTTGCTCTCTTGTCGCCTTCGTTTTCTACGCAATATCACCAGACTTCTCAACTGCAAACCAGTTCTCCATCTTATTACTCACCTCCTCCCATGTTGTCTTCTCCTGCGTCAAAACTAATTCAAGAACTCTCAAACTCGCCCTTTGGAAGCTACTACTACGATGCGTCCACTGCTTTTCACCCGTTTGCGAGCCAGTCCATTTCTGACGTCTCTCCTGTTGTCCGTGCCGAGAAAATCCAAGGTCGTCCCATAACTATGGATAGACCAACGGCAAAGCCAAAGAAGAAACCGAGAAAGCAGACGCGACGCGACTCTCGAATCTCTTCCTTCGTTGAAAAGTTATCTTCGGCGCCTTCGTCTGTTACTGCTCTGCCAGTTACCTCGCCAGTTACTCTGATGGGCATACCTAATCCAAACATTGCACTCTTGTCCCCTGTGAAGATCTCGGATCCTCCTTCTCTAACCCCACGTTCTCTCGAGAAAGGCGATGTGTTGCCTTCGCAAAAAACAAATGCTATAGCGGGCAAAGTTTCTATTCCAAAAATTCCTGCTCCTGTATTCACCACCCCCCCTCCGCGCTCACCAGTCGATTTAAATGACCTCTCACCACTCACGCCTATCTCGAGTCCTGCGAATGCCCTAAGCACTCATTGTCCACTAAAGATTAAGATCATGATGAAGCGGAAGAACGCGGATTTTTCTACTCCGGTCCGGCGGAGCAAAAGACCTCGGCGAGCTCTGATCATTGACTCATCCTCGCCAATAGACGACGACAATGAGCCGTCTACTACAGCCGCCGTATTCCAGGCTGTCCAACTTCGACCTGATAGTGGAAGTTTCTTCCCAAACTATGCGAACCGAAAGCTCCCCGCCAACATTCAGATATCCCCCAACTTTCCTCTCTTTTATCGGCGTTTTCCTACAAGTGGTTATTATCAACCCTCCGACTCTGAGTACAGCCATTCTAACTATGTCAACGGTTTTAAGCTCAACTGAAACGATCATATAGCTCTCCTTGTTCTCTCTTTAACCTCGCTCACCCTGGCGGGAATTATAACCCCCCTCGGCGCGTGTTCGACCTCTACACTCCTCGCTTCGTCAAAGGGAAAGGTAGTGAAAAGGTGGGTTTGTGTCCTGTTTGCGTTGAGCCGGTCAGTAGGGGCGGCGAAAACAAGAAACTTTGGTTGGCTATGAAATTCTCTGCTTACAAGTGGTAGGTTATTCATTAGAATCTTCGATGGTCACCGTTGCTAAATACTTATGTAAAGAGTTTTCCTGGTAAACGACTGAAATTACTTTCACTGACATTCGGCAGTTATCACATGCAATACTCTCATGGTAAATGATATTTGTTTCTACAAGGTCTATCTAGACTTTCGCTGTTAGGTATCTCTGCTTCAACTGGCAAACCATTCTCACCTCCATTGGCGTTTCGAATTGTCCCGCGTATCAACCCAGGGAAGAAGGAGAAGCTTCAAATCCAGCAAGGGAAATGCCACAAGTGCTTCAAGTGGGTTAATGTGGAAGGTATAAAAGATATGGAGAGCAAGGTCAGAGATATATCGTCTTTTGTTTTACCTACCCACTCTAACTTTTCTTGTTTGGATAGGTTCCGGAGCTTCATTGGCATGTTTACACTTTTACATTCTGTTTCCTTTCTGATGTCCGATATTCACAGGTGGAAGCATGCTGCTACTTGTCACCATGACTCCACTATTGAAGGTGAAGGAGACTACTACTACGAGGGTGACGATATCCACACCAAGCTTTCCTCTTTCGAACACCCTTGAATTTTCCTTGAATTTTTGCGACAGTGACCCGCCAAGCTATATATCAAGTTTTCCGTTGTCTTTTGTCAAGTATGTTGTTATCTTATGCCATCCACATTGACATCCGCTTTTTCTGTGTTCTGTCTTGGGGTTCTTTTGTGTTTTTTCTGTTCCCAACCAAATAATTCAGTGGTACTACACGACAATACAACACATTGCTTTGGGATCAACTTTTTAATGCCATATCCTTCTCAATGAAATACATCATTTTCTGAGACATTAATGCAAGCGACTTTCTTAATGCAACAGAGCGGTGCCATCTGAAGAACAACGAAGACGACTCGGAACGGCCCGAGAGCGACAAGAACTTGAGGAAAGGATCAGCAAACTCCTTCAACGGAGGCAAGCGATGTTTACGAAGCCGAAATTTAACCTTCATTCACTGGATCCCCTGCTCAAGCTGGAGAAAGACACTTTGAAGGGGGGCATCAAGTTGACTACCTCCTGGTGCATCGTAACTTTTAGCAATACAAGTGATACGCAGTTAATCCGTGGTCGGATGGCAGTCGTCGATGTTGAGTCTTAACAAAGGATGCGATAGCTTCCTCAACAACACGTGGGTTGTACACTGTTCCCAGAAAACCAGGTTGGATGAAAATTAGATGGAAAATTCAAACGACCCTCTAACGCAGCTGATAGTGGGCCCCGGCGAGGTTCGCTTATCTTCTGTCATGCTTTTCACGATTCTGGAGCGACTGGCCACAGCAATGGTTAATGCTCGTAGTCTTATGCCCCTTTAGGAATAAACTTCGTGATGCCTGATTAGGACAGTAAAAGTACAGCATGTCCAAAGGAAGGTCAACGGCGAAGATGGCTTTTCGTCATGGAACCATGGCCGGGTTTCTAAGAGTCAGTGAAGATGCAGGACACTTGATTATGAACCATGCTATAGTCAGTTAGAAATAAGGGACAGTATTATCATAGAGCAGCTTTCTATATGGACTCGGATATTCGGCTCCTAATGAGCCAGATGCGAGTCGATCGGCTACAGATATTTTTCGTTCATTGTAAGTAAGTTCTTATATAGTAAAACAATCCAACCATACAATGGTAGGTCAACCGTAATCCTTTTTCGCGTATTAGGCATAATTCTGATTTTCATTGGTCGTGCCCGATGGTGTTAAAGTCTGATCTGCGGCATTTTTCGGCTTGCTACCTTTATTTTTGAGCGGTAGCTTGGATTCAAAAAGATTGATGTTGTTGTAAGTGCGAATTCGGAACTTGTGGAAGTCTGTGCAAACTCTACATTCCCAACGATACATCAATATACATCAGAAACAACTAGCAATGACGATGTATAAAAAATTCAACGTAAAAAGAAAACAACGAGTTAGCAAAAAAATCACTTCGTATAGACATCGGAACCATTGACTTGACTCAACGCAGCATCTGCCTTCTTCAAGTCGCCTTCACTCAAGCTTCTATGTGCACCTCCACCGGGTGTGCTCGCACCGCTCATCACAGAGCCAGACCGAGACCGGACCTTCATCACAAGAGGGCTGGAAGAAAAAGTTAAGTTAGGACAGGGGAGAGATGAAATTTGTAATCAAACTTACAATGGGTATGAATCCTCTTCATCATGTTCCGACCAATTCTGTCCGCGATAATCACTGGTATTAAGCCCTTGCATCTATCCGAAAAAGTGTCATTGGCCAAAAGAAATATGTTTGCAAACAAGACCACTCACCTCTTCGGTAAGCGTGCCAATATCACCAGGCGTCGCAATACCTCGCAAACGAGGACTCGCTGGCATACTGCCCAGCTTCGTCCTCTCGATCCCACCAAAGAAATCAATCTCATTCAACCCACCATCATAAAACTCCTCCCCTTCACCAGTATAAAACGCATCAGGATACGCACGACGAAGCGCAAGCTGTCGCGCCTTGCTATATTCAATACCCAAATTCTTCCAATCCAACAGCGGACTGAGCCGTTCGACGCGGTTGCGCTGGTTGATCCGCTGACGGCGGGTCTTTTGGGTGAATTGGAACATGTCTTCGGTGAGCTGATTGACGGAATCTTCAACGGATTGCATACGCCGGTCAATGATATAACAGCCTTCCTCCTCAGGATGTTCAATTAGATCTTGCATGAAGCAACCGAATCCTGACAAATTGGTCGTGATAGAAGGGATGCCCATCTGTTTACCGTGAGTACTTGTATGGAATTGTATGTCTTCCACTTACCACCGTGCATTCAGCTGGGGTGTAACCCCATGGCTCATAATAACTCGGGAAGACACCCATGTGGCATCCACGAACGAATTCTTCATAATCAAGACCAAGAATAGGATTGTTACTATTCAAAAAGTCGGGGTGGAAGACAACCTTCACGCGGTCGTGACTATGATTGAAAAGTTTTACTCGGCGTATCTGGTTGAGAATGGGATCATTCGCATCGTCGGCCATGTTGTGAGTAACGACGGGGGGCAGGGAATTCCTCTTCAGGGCGAAAATGCGACGCTTCAGAAGCACCTGGTCTTCCTCGGAAAGGAGTTCTTCTGGTGAAGGCATAAATTTTTCCTCCCTTAACGCAGGCATCAGCAAACTGAAAACATCTACACACGAACTACTTGCCCATGGAAACGAGCAGCACGATCGAACAAACGAGCACCTATCCGGTTCTGAATTTCTAAGACGGTATCACGCAACTGCTTGGTCACCGCCTGACCCTTAAGAGCCTCGATCGTGTAGGAGTGTGTAGTGGCAGGCATAATGACAAATGCCACTACAGTGATATTTGAGCCGACTTTTTGTAAGCGGTAATTTAAACCTGGCGAAAGAAGAGTGAATACTAAAGAATATAGAGCTAAGAATGGCGATACTTACGAGCGAGTGCTTCAATAAACATATCTACACCTTTGTTCCGGTACTCGTATCTCCCTGCTGTAAAGAGCTACAAAGTCAACCATTAGCCAACGAGACGCGCACAATCGCTAAAGAAAAACATACGTATAGTGTATTATCGAGGTCAAAGTCGTAGTGTCCGTAAAAGTGTCCTCGAATGAACTCATTAATCTTTGATTTGCTGGTGGCGTGCAGGTTTTGAAACTCGTGGATAGCCTGGAACTTCACAACGTTGAGACCGTTAGGAAGTACACCATCTGGCTTTCTCTTGAGCAAGTGTTCGCTCTCATAAGCCGTAATGTGGGATACGGTGGTAAAAACATCCGCGCAGTGAGTAGCAGATCGTTCGATGCAATATCTATGGTAGATTCCTCTCTTTCCAGCTTCGTGATCGACGTCAAAATATTGAAGATTGTTGTAGAAGTCGACGGAACCGGCACACAAGTAACGACCAAGAAGGGTTGCATGTGTAGTAAAGACAGTGGTAACGTCGACATGACGTTTACGACAAAGGGGGATTGCGAGACCAGCCTGCCACTCGTGGAAGTGGGCAATGACAGCGGTGGTCAGTTGCCGAGAGACATACTGCATAAAAATTTTAGCCACAAAAAAAAACAAAAGGCGAGAGCCGGGTGAATGCTGACATCACCAAGGAACCACGCAACAAGATAACCAAAGACGATGGTTTCGTTGGTTTCGTAGTCATTCGGAGGACTCGGGATGCCCGCTAGATTCCAAAGATCGGCCTTCCACTCATCGAGACGCGGATACGCACTCCCAGTGTCAAAGAGGAGAACATGAGGGTTGCCTTCGATAAGCCATCGGCCGTAGAGAACTTTGATGCCCTGAGCACGAATTGCTTCTATGGTAGCAAGGAGATGTTGGTCTGTAGGATCCTCAGCCTCCACCTCCATCGGAGCGGTCTTGTACGATAGGGGACCGATGAGACAATATCTGTCGCCAAACTCTTGAACAGTGACAGGAACCTTTGTCTTTATGACAGTATAGATACCGCCGACTTTGTTAGCGACCTCCCAAGCGCACTCGAAGAGGATGGGATTGCGAACATCGCGCTTTTCATCGGAGGACATGCTAGGGTGGAAAGACGTGGCAAGTACGTTCAAAACTAAATTGGCACAGTTTCTATTACAAAAGTTTTTCTCTTTCCGCCATGACGTCACTTTCCCCCGCCTAACCACCCGACCATCCACGCACAAATCACGCTTGACACAACGTTCACCTATTTTTTGGCTCAGTTCTTACCCGCAAATTCAGACAAAAAAAGACTCAAACCTGATTATTTGACAGTAATCCAACTCCAGAAATTACTTGCGCTTGCTCGTCCTTACTGTCATCCTGCAGAACAACTTTCTTCTCTTTCGAGTACCGTGTTTGTTGCACCGTAGCACCGAGCAATGAGTCCACCTAGGGTTTATTTTCAACAGTCATCTACATCCGGATATCGGTTCAAATCTCACCAGACTTCCAAATCCGCCAGCGATTAAGCCCCACAAAGCCGTGTCCAAAAGGTTTATCTGCCACTCATCTGCGCACCACTTATTCTCAACGATCAGCGTGATGCCAATGAGGAAGCCAATGAGCCCCCCTCCAACGATAGACATGAGTGTTCCAAAAACCGTTACACCACCATTTGTGCCCGGAGGAACCGGCTTCAGAGTCGTAATTAGCCTTGGCTTCGAACGTGCCAGAATACCCAGTTCCGATGCTAAAGTGTCACCGAGACAACATCCAAAATGCCTGTAAACGTTGAACATTCAACGAACAGCGTAAGAACGACACAACTTTGAACTCACCCAAGTGCTGTGAATATTAATATGCGGCTCCAACCATTCGCAACCGTCCTTGATAACGGACACCATGCTCCACCGTAAATCACATCTTCATTTAACCGAAACACTGTCCTCGTAACGTCGATCCTTATCAGCTTCCCTAAGAATGCGTGGATGGTCCATGGCACAAAAGCGGCATTCCACCCAAACGCCACCAGAAACGCAGTGAAGCTGTTGCTCAGAACCTGCCACCCACTACGATATCCACCTTCATGGTACCCATCCTCCAATCGTGCCTTCCTATCCTTTCCAACTGTGTGTTAAGAGGGTTCCCTTTGAAAATCGAGACGAGGCCAATTCAAGCAACAGAGAGAACTCACATTTAGTAGCACGACTCCCTACGAGGTAGAATCCAATCAGGGCTACACCAAATACACGAGTACCCCCAGCCATCATCAGCAGTCCAACCACAAATGCAGTCAGAGCGCCGCTCGGTGACAAAGACTTTTTTCTCCAGCCATGTACACTCAGCAGAAGGGAAAGTACGAAAGGGATAATCGGAGTATCCATAGGAGTGATCTTGAACAATGACCGTTCACAAGCAGAGTCTGACGAAGAGACGACAACGAGCGCCTGCTGATCCGCGCTGATCGATCGATCGATTGATCATAAACTCTTTCCTCCTGCGCGACAACATCTTGAACTGAAGACTGAAAAATAACTCGAGTACATATATATATTCAGGCCTTGCGAGCAGAGAAAAAGTAATTCGTCATAAGGATGTTCTACATGAAGCCTTTCTGATGCCTGATATCGTCGGTTTTGCATTCAGCAGAGTATTTCCATCGAAACGCTCCCGTTAGTCTACATATATAGGCGAAAGCTTAAGGGGTCTCAATCTCCGACTCTGTGCTATATATACAAACCCCTGAGGAGGAGGTGCCAAAGGTAATACTAATGAATCCTGAATGTCTCTCACAGATTACCAAAGGCCTGGTGCAATACGTACAATACAAGTCCCGTTGCATTAATACCTTTTTCTATTCACCTCGTCCTTGAAAGGCGTTATGATTTACGGCATGTCCGACCTTTCATTGTCTCTAAAACTATCCATATGATCAGTGAATACACTGTCACCGGCACCACTTCTGTCCATGGGAAAGGGCGTATTAGGGCTCCTAATTGTATAGAGATGGAGGTTCTAACTATATAAGTATATTAAATTTTAAATATGTAGACCTCCAAGTCATAGTATGGCATTTTAAAATGCGGCGAATGTAAGTACATGTATGGAAAACAAAGCAGAATCCTAAAGAACAGACTAATTTTCGTTCCATTTTTTTTTGCAATTGTATATACCTGTCATTCAGTCATCGACTCGCAACCTAAATAGGGGTATCAAAGAATGCCTAGTTGTCCTGGACCATGGGGGGATTTTCTCCCTAATGGTTCATCGTGAGCGGTATTTCTATGCTCAGGTCATCACAGTTGTGAACTTGGAAGTCAGTATACGATTGCTTGGTCTGAGAATTAGAGTTGATTTGAACTTGGTAACGACGGTAGGATTCCCTTACAGCAGCGTTTGTCATATGTCACCAAAATCAAAATGATTGCGCTCTGTGAGCTGGATTTAACTGTCTGACTATTCGAATATTTGATGGAATATTCCGCCATATAATGTTCATTGATCTTCTTGGTGGCAAGAATGATTAATCAATATTGCCCAAATTTTACGGTTGGATCAGTGTAGCCTGCAGGAGAATTCCTCAAGATAAGTTTTGAAGTTTCCGAGTGCGAGTCATCATCTGGTAACTGCTCCATATGAGAATGGAGAAATCCAGATTCCCTTCTCTCCTGATGTACATAACACAATTGATCGTGAACAGCGCGCTCAGCAAAAGGAAACCCCGGTATCTACCGGTGCCTTCAATATTTTGACAGAACGGCGGAGGCGAGCTTACCGGCTGACGATCATGTTCCCGCATCAACTTTGCCGATGTGGGCCACAGTGTGAAAGAGTCGTTGCTAACCCCCCACGTTGTCAAATAAGATATTTTGTTGGCGCAGGAAAATAAGTTATTTATTACGCCTTTGCCGATAAGAGCATCTTATCATGAGTCACAACGTGGACCGGGCATCGAAACGGTTGACACAAATGGTTCTTTCCGCCAGCGTTTCCATGCGATAATACATCACTGAACCTGCGCAACACCGATTGTCTGGCCAGGACATTTTATTTCAATACGTACACACTGAGTTTCCAGAAACATTTACTATCATTCAATTCAAACTTCACACCTCGGCGCATTTCCCACAGCTGATGCCGCGATGTGGGAATCTCAAAGTGGAATCCGGAAATAAAATTAACGGCAACATCAAACGGACACATTAGTCAGGAACCAGGCCATGCTGCTTTTAAGGTTCAGTTTTCAGAAATGCTTCCGAACCCAAGCAAGAGGACACCGAGCAAAAGAAACTCTTCTTGACTCCTGCGGTGAACCTGTATCGGTTTAGTGGTCCTTTTTTTACATGTCCTCTGAGGCCCAAAACTATCCGATTATTGACTCTGCTGGCAAGTCTTTGAATCGTTCTTCTCTTGGTGTACTTTGCAAGGGGCGTTCTGCTGTGTAGAACTAATCAGGAAGGGGTATGTTGCGATGAAGCTTGTTCATTCGCGAGAATCTGACGCCCTCTATTTTTTGTAGCCTGAACGCAGAACATGTATCTATGGGTGAGTTGTAGTGGAGATGCAGTGAATATGGACGAGAATACTTAAGTTGTGTTTTTGGAACCTAGAGCACGGACTACATAGTTTCCTCCTATGTGATCACGTCCATGGTGATGCTATTGGTAGGTTCCATTTGTCCATACTGTCTTGGTCTTGCCAACGCAAAACTAGATTTATGACCTGTGGATAACATTCGGTGATGAGGTACTTGGCCCCATACTTGCTCAATTCGCGTGTAACACCCGATAGGTCAACGACATATGGTTGCAACCACGGACACTGGGCACCGTTATTTTTGCCGTGAATCGTTATCTACCTTTCATCGATGTTACAATAAACTGGTATAGTGCGTGAAGTCTTTAATGCCTCATTAATTTCATGGCGCTTATCCATTGTTCCAAAGTGGCCTTCTCAATTTCATCGCCTGAGGTTTGATACTCGTTTAACCTCATGTTCATCGCTTACTCTTCCGTGCTGTAGTTGTGTCACACCATCTACAAGGCAACGAAATGTGCGTTTGATTGCTCCTCGTGTTTGACGTTACGCTGAAGGTTTTCTACCCCAGGGTTAATGGCTGTCGGACTCTGCGTTTCGGAACGTGTGTCTTCTCATTCTTTTCTACCTTTCCATTCCAAAGTCTTTGACACTTTTTCCATTCAGTCATTATCTTGCTTCGAACGTGGGCAATTTGGCAGAGGAGTAGATCAATTTTTCTCTTTCTTGGGACTATGTCTACAGTGAGCACCTTTAGGACCTATTCCAAAGCCCAAAACTAATTATTTTGTTACCAGGCAACTTATATTCCTGGCATTATTATTACCTACATGGAAGTTCAATATCTCAAATGTGGGTGTTCTTTCATTCCCTGGTTATGAAGAAATAAATTGTTGAATGACATACAGATGGGGAAGTTCCTCCTGGTGGTTTCGGGTGCAAAGTAATTCGATCGAGCAGGCTGATTGCTGTCCCTTATTGTCTTCTCTTCTTGTCACAAACGGGTAAGTTTCAGCAGTATTTCTGTGTCCTTTTCTCCGGTGAACCAACGGTGTTCTAGTTATTGTTGTTTTGACCATGATGAAAGGAAAGCAACATCGTATGTCATTCTAAGTTGTTCCTTTCCATTTAACATTTTTGATGTGATCGTAGTCCTCACATCGCGGTCTTCATGGGTGAAGCAATTCTATCAACAAGGTATGTCTCGTCACGGTCTCTTGGCATGATCTAACCCACTCACGTTAACCCATAGGGATGCTGTTTTATACCTTATTATTGGGTCGGTTGTTCAGCCGTTCGAAGTTTCATTCATGCTCATGACATTTCAGTCTTACTGTTCATCAATATCATCGCGCCGCTTGCGGTCACTGTGCGTAATGTCAGATCAATCACTGCAGCTGACAGACCTTTTTTTTTTCTAGTCGGAGCCTAGGTACAGGGAGTATCTTACAATGTCAGATTCATGTCCTTTCTTTTGAAGCTGACATCAACTAAAAATCTCCACAGACCCATGCGAGTGTTCCACTCGATATGTTCCAACCGTGTTGTCCTCCACATCTCAAAAGGACACCGTGTGTACAACAACAGTCAGGTACCAGGACCAAATCCCTCGGAAATAAAGTCGGATATGTCGGGCAACATCCTAACGTCTGTCATACGCGGCTCACAAGTAGAAGAGAACAGAGATATGGAGGAAGGCTCTGTTGATGGACATGAGTTGTCCGTCTTTCGCTAAACGAACCCATTCCTCCTCCCCTTTCTCTTCGGCGGTATCTCTCAAGTTTGCTCTTGTATTAAAGTTGGATCTGTTCTAATCCCCCCTACTGAGTCTGTTTCCATTTGTGTACTGTTAGCGTCTTATTTTTATTTACATCATTAGATTAAGGCTTCCCCTCAACCTTGTTTTATGGAACTGTACTCTTGGAAACTATTTCTCAAATTCCTCGCTTGTCAAATAAAATGGTCCCCCTGCTTGCTCAGCAGAACTACGCACAATGGTACATACAATAGTTAACATTTTGGAAATTATAACCCCCATGCGAAAATCCCAATTTGGCTAAGCTATTCCTCTAACGCGGCATATACGTTCCCCTGTCCCTTTGATGTACCTCGCTACTCCGAAGATCCAAACGCCCGTTCACTCTGTAGTTGATCTACTGGTGGATACTCTTTAGTGTCTATCCATGGGATTAAAAAGAAACATCAGGCCTTCCAGGGAAAACGCAAAGTAATAGTCTTATACAGTTCGTTATACAACTTGGTTGCGAGAACAAGCATACAACGGTACATTCATCAGATTGACCTCGTCAATGATCTCAGCGAATAGTTCCGCAAATCATTTTCCAACTACTGTTCTCCATCTGAGGCATGCCAGAGTATTTACTGATCGTAACTGATAATGCTGCCCGCTCATCTAGCTTCTGATTTTATTTAAAAATTCTCTGCTATTTTATGTAAGGGACTCCGCTTTTTTCTGCCTTTTGCACTTGCAGAAGGACAAAAAAGTAAGGTCTGTTGAACAACCAGAACACAGGCCTCGATTTTCAATCCCGCCCTTGCCACTTTGCAGCAGTGTCTCAACCATCTCAAAGACAAACATGACACAAGGGTGTCTTCAAGTTCTTTTACAATTCATGTCGTGTTGCTGTGTATGGGCTTAAGTATTCTACACTTGGTGGATACTCATACTAAGACCCGAGTTCTGTACTTATATATACTGTGCCGACGAAATGAGATGTAAGTTTTTGTCCTTTGTCTTGCTTCCCCTTCGCCCAACCAATATCATAGGCCATCATGGGATGCATTTGCCACTGCCATTCAGATCCTTTGGCAGACGTTCAGGAACACATGCAAACAACCGTGACTCTTCTGTGATGCCTCCTCCAAATGAAATCCCAACAACTCAGCTTCATGTCCTCGTCGAGGGTACATCTACCCCCTTTCTGATTGATATTCAACGTGGTACAAAGGTTGGCAACATAATGAATCATTTGTATTGCATGCGTGAAGCGCTTCCCTCCCTAAAGAGTGCTACACTCGAAACAATGGAGCTATGGAAGGTAAGTACAGGTCTTCATAACTACCAGCATAGCTCACTCATCTAACAGGTTGACATTGATCTTGAGTTATACAGGAGCAATGTGGTTACCCTCAGTACCCTCAAAGCCGAAGTCGGTAAACAAATGTTATCATGGGACCCTGTCTCGCAACTTTGGCCACATCAGCCTTCCTCGTCCAATCTGAGCATAATTGTGAAGGTCCTGACAGGTGAGTGCAAGTGGTTCTCTGTGAGACTGAGTTTGCTGACCAAATTTCTCTCAAAATCCCTTTCCTCAAAAATCTTCTTGTATTCCGCTCATCTCTGGACTCCCTCCTTCCATGCTCTTCGTCAAAGGCATCTCCACAATGGAGAATTCAAGACCCCTTAAACGATTGCTAGACCTTTCTGAGGGTTTGTTTTATCTCGTTGAACTGTGTCATTAACTCACACTTAACAACTCTTCAGTTCAAGAAGATCAGGCCAAACGGCATCGAACTGCAGAAATCCCTTCGGGTGTTTGTAAGAGTGCAAAATCGATGGAGAAAGCCCAAGAGTACTCTGAGATCCTCAACGGAAGGCCGTGGAACGCTTCGGGGCCTCCTGTAGGCTTGTTTCATCCCATTTTCGACCAGTTTAACAACTATTTCAATGACCCATTACCCAACTATAGAACAGCTTCATCGGCAGAAGACGGCGACAACTTGATGCCATCCACTGACGAGGCTTTCACTTTCATGCGAGCATGTTCAGCGTTCTATGAAGAGGTACGAAGTGGGAACGAGGGAGACCCTGGACGAATGGAAGCCGTATTACCATCTCTTTGCAGCCTTCTTGGCGTCGACCTGCTTCGCATCAGGAATGTGGACCAGACTGAACCGGATGCGCAGGCAACCACCTCCTCATCAATACCAGAAATCGACGGGTTGATGAGTGTCTTCGAATTTAAGCTGGAGCCAGGGATTGGTGGCGATGCGAAGACACAAGCACAACGGTCCTATGGGAGGACCTGTTCCTTGTCGAAGGTGAGCACTATTATTGACCTCTTAGAAATGCAAACTCACGTACTCGTACAGTATGGACCCATTCGAACTAGGTCCTGCTGTCCCTGCTTTCTTGTGGGGATTTCTGGGCCGTGGATTACCGTCCTTGGTGCTGTATATGTCCAAAAGGTCATGGTCCAGCACCTTGTTGGTCCCATTTACCTTTCCCCGCAATTGTTGCATCCAACTAGGATGGTGAATCAAGCCCTCAAATTATTCTATGCCCTCCGAAGATCCCTCAGAGGGCTTCGTGATTATTATTCGCACCTCCCACCCCAGGTGACAACTTCTCGACTCTTCCCACATCCCCAATCCTACGTTGATCCGACAAGTAATGTTACCATGAACCTCGATTATTTAACGCTGCTCTCGGGCGAATCTAGGGCCGTCTATCTTGCCAAGGTGGACGACACACACGTTGTGGTTAAATTCGTGTCAACATACTCCATCCGCGCACACAACCTGCTTGCGGAGAAAGGCCTCGCACCGATGATCATCTATGACGGAACGGACGGCCCTCGCTTCGGTGAACTCTCCATGATAGTCATGGAGTATGTCAAAGGCGATACACTAACACAGTTCTTGCAATCATCGCCGCCTGCAGAGCGTTTGGATACCGTCCTCGCGTCAGTGACAACAGCGATCGAACTGTTACATGCCGAGGGCTTGGTATTTGGCGATTTGAGAACGCCAAACATCCTTGTCGATGAGGAAGGCCATGTGAAAATTATTGACTTTGATTGGGCCGGTGTCGATGGGAAGCATCAATATCCGTTTATTGTTGGTAATGGGATCGAGTGGGCGAAAGGTGTTGGGCCACTGGCGATAATGTATAAGTCTCATGACCTTTTTATGCTCGCAAAGTTGAAGGCGGGGAGATAATCCTGGTCTCTGGTAATCTTATAAGGTCGGGCATGGCCCCAGACAACACGAAAAAATTATTTCAGCTTGGTCACGTATGCCACTGTTAATAGAATCGCAGAGTGAGGTTGACAAAGAGATAGAAGCCGAACGAGACGAAGCCTTGATGTGTATTTGTGACATGAAAAACCAAAAGAGGATCTGTCTGGACATTCTAGCTAAAAAGTACTGGTAAAGTCGGCCCGAAATTTCAAACGCTAATGGGCTCACACTTCGGGGTTTCCACTATTTAAATGCCATTTATATTTGTTTGCACTTTGTAATTAAATATTTAAAATGCTGTAG
>QDKV01005103.1_pt1 | contig 27281 bp, 27 predicted proteins | sample 1861101 | NCBI WGS metagenome assembly QDKV01 (sample SAMN04275158, study PRJNA302643) | Fungus metagenome, whole genome shotgun sequencing project. | isolation source: fruitbody | host: Mallocybe terrigena | place: Sweden | collected 2013 | reverse complement strand
GAATTTCAGAGGACTTAAGAGATTTAAGGAAATTCAAGTCAACATAAGTACATTTAAGTAATATCCCACTTTCCTGATGCAGTCTTTGCCTGCGTCTTCAGTCGCTTTTGTTGGTGTACAGACCTCTGCTCGTCATCCACACATGTCTCACTATCTTTTCTCTTCATTCCGCGGGAATCAGAGAAGGGTCTGTCCAGGTGCGAGAAGGCTGGCAGTTCGATTTCGTCAAGCTGTGAGGATTCGGTGATATCTCCATCATCTGGGTGGCAGGATGTGTCCGCGTCAGAGACGACGGTTACCTATTGCCGTGAATTTCGTCAGCCTCTCTTGAAGGAACAGGTTCACCGTTCACGTACCTCAGTAATAGCTCCATGAATTTCATTATCCATGTTACCTTCCTTAACAGTCACCAAACTTGGACCAGACTCCTGCGTGCCATGAGCACCAAGATTGATAACAATAGTCTAAGAGGAAAGTTAGTTGGATATTAACAAGATGATGTTCACTCACAACAGGCTTATCATGGACTTGGAGAGAGGCTGGGATGGTTATATTGACTGTGATTAGTGATGCATTGGCAGCCATGGTAATATAAGTGAGAGAAATAAATATAATATCGGTTTTTCATATTGTGTCAAGATGGCTGCCTCGAAGGTTGAGGAAACCGAGGGATAGTGTGAGGTTGGATGTGTCGAAGGCAATGACAACGCTTTCGTAGCACAGTTGACAGGTTGTCACACAGCCGGATTTCACCTTGTCACGATGACCTTACGAAAACCTGCATTCCTACATCCCTTGATGGTTCAAAGTTCATAATCTCATTAGCACAACAAACTAAGGCTTAAGTACCCTCAGCAATATCGGTCAGCTGCGGCCTCTCTCACAAGGCCAAACACACATTTAGTCACTTTTGCGGTGTAGTTGCCTCATTCTCGGATTGGTCACGAATCTACATATTCAGTTCAATTGTAATTCGATAACTCATCTATTAACAGCATTGTTACACTTGTCATCTGACTCCATGAGAATGATTTAATTGTCAGAAGAAATGGAAGCCATGTCAACATCTTCGTGACCAGAATCGGATGACTGTGATATTGGAGAGCTTTGCCGACTTGAGTCCCAGGGTGATGGCTGACTATTGATCCAAGTCGCGGTAACCTCAGTCAACTTTGAAATCAATTTTTGCTGAAGCGTTTCGAGGACTTCGAATGGAATACCATCTGAAGGCGGCGTCCATGGGAATATTATGCCATGCGTCCCGGGCAGAACAAAAGATTCCCCGGTGTCGGTTTTCAATAGCTCACCGAGCCAATAGCAACAGAGGCACGACTTTTTTGCAACGCCAATCACTCGGTCAGCATTCTAGAGGGAAAACATCAGTGAAGAACGGAGAGTAGTAAATGATATAATTACTGAGAACAAAGGTCTTAAATCAGGTGTAACCCTATTAGTAAATGGGGCAACACGCTTTGTTAACAGCTCGGACGTAAAGGAATGTATGAGCGCCATCATCGTGGCTTCGCAATGAATTTTACCAGTAAATAGTATCTTCATCACGAAGCTGTCGAGCTCCAGGATGCGATTGATGTGAGTAGCGGCATCCGGAATATTGGTCAATTTCGGCAGTATGATCTCCTTCATTAAAGTTCGGAGATCGGTCATCGAGGAGTGATGCGTAGAACGATAGGAAAAAACCATGTGGAATTGTGGCAAACGGTCCTTAAAAATCTTAGATCGAGATAAAGACAATCCCGCACGGTGCCAGGCAACCATTGCCATATAGCAGCGGACTAGAGGACTTCTTCCTTGGCCAAGGTCTTCATCGAACGGGGCATCCAAGTCTTCATCAGATTCTGCTAGAACGGTCAGAAGTTACCTGGCAGGACCGATGATTCTTTTTAAATCACTCACCATTTTGTTCAGGATTATCTAGGTTTGTATTTGTCATCGCAATAAGAACTCGGTTGTTAAGAGAACGGATTGCGAGGATCGTTTCGAAGGCCCGATTGGCGTAAAGAAGGGAATTTAATGTAAAGAACTGCTTGTTCAAGTTGTCAATGGATGCTAACTGCATATCACATTTCTCGGCTTGGTCCTTGACTGATGTGAAAGCTTTGATGAAGACCGAAGACCAGGCGGTAACGGTAGAACGGGAGAATTGGTATTCTCGGTCGGTTGTCCCCTGGATCACCTGGAAAGGTATTTGGAAGGAATCAAAGGACTGATGCAAATTTGGATGGACTAGGAAATAAGTTTCCTGCACAACATCGGCATCTTCAAGGTTCCACCCTTGCAAAATTTTGTGCAGCGGAGTCCCCAGCATGACTTCATCTGCCTTTAACCGGGTTTTCATCTTGCGGTGGCATCGTAACCACACGAATCGCATGAACTCGGTTTTTACTTCCCGCTGCCGGTCATTAGAGAGATCGATGAGGGCTTTGAACAAATCGGATCCGTGCACGTCAAGGGCAACTCCTTGAGTTGGTGGACTAAAACAGGTATAAGTTTTTGCGATTCGAAACCAGGTGAACATACTTCAAGGAGGGGTCGGCCAGGTCGTGCAAGCTCCTGGTGCTCGGTTCGATTTTCTGTACTGTCAAAAACTCTTTACCGCTCGGCCCGCGGTCTGCGTTTTGTGTGAACGCGATGTGTAAGATGGGTGGAAGGTCTTCTATGTCTTGAACATTGACAACGCAAACGGCAGAGCGATCAGTGTTACCGGTGACCGCCACTACTCGACGCCCTGAATCGTCCCCCTCGGATCCTTGGGAAAGTAGAATGGCAACGTGATTGTACGCTTTGGAGAGCACTCGGTATGTGGGCGGTATTGCGGAAATTGGGGATTCGGAAGGTCTCCCTCGATGCTGAAGGAGATAAATTGCCGTTGTCAATGCGCGGATCCTCAGCTCAGGAGCGTTAGCCATGCTGGCAGTCAGAGTGGTCGTTGGGTGATGTTTGTCTTTTGTTTGTCCCTGAATACCCAAGTCGCGTCAGTTTTGTCCTCGATTACAAAAGACTTGGAATATTGTTTAAACGAATCATTACTGAAGAGCGGTGTAATAAAGACTGCGATTCCAGACCGTCTAATTATTTCACTCCGGTTAGTGTGTAAGATCTAGAACAGGCCGAATGTTACTATGAGTTGCCAATGTCCAATAAAAGTAGTTTCTGCCCCATGCATCGTAATGCGGCCAGAATATCCGTTGAAAAAAACCTCACGGTAACAGTCGTCGTCGTCTGGGCCTTCGCTTGTCGTCTGATCAATGATTTTCTCAGCGACTAAGGTGCATGGGTCGTCCTCCGGCCAGGTGTACTGTAGTGTGATAAGTTTCGGCCAGCTCGGGTCATTTCAAGGAGCCGTCGTATCCCGCGATGTTTCCCAATTTGTGGGAATTATACGCATACCATCCGAATCACTTTCATGATCAAGTCTAGGGTCGGTGGCGTCGAAACCGAGAAGGAGAAAGCTAATGTCTGTCTCCGTCTCATATATGCCATCAATCCGTTTGAATCTCTCTCGAACCCGGAATCAAAAGTTCACTTCAACGGCAAAGCTTTGACTGTGCTCAAAGACCAACTATCTCGATCTGGAACTGGATTCGACGAGTATTCTGTCCTCGCCCGCGTTCACAACCCAGAAAAGGTGCCTGGCGTGGTACAAGCGGTCTACCATGAATTGAGTATCAGGAAGCTTTAAATGCCCCTCTGCCAAACATCTTCCGAACATAGAACGACCCGAACAAGGAGGTCGCAAGCTTCATTCTGCCCTTGACGAGGCAGAGAGATAAGATATGTATTCCAACCAAGATCAACCCTGCGCATACGGAGTTGCAGGAGATGACGGGATGTTTGCGAGAGCGGAGGAAACACCATGAGATATCCGTGGTGGTGACCAGGCCGATGAAGAGCCTTGGAATTGGACGGACCAAGGATGTTACGGAGGGACGCGGATACACTGTCCCTGCCACTCATGCACCAGTCGTCCTCGCCGCCGCAATGTCCGTCGTTTCTCAACGTGTCGATTTCCCACTCCATTTGTGTCTCCGCCCTCGTCTAACTCACGGTCATCCCCAGTTGACCATCTCAATTTTTTTTGTAGTGAGCATACACGTTCCGCACTGGTGCAACGGTCTCCACTTTGCTTTCACCTGGTCAACTTGGCAAGAACAATGGTCATTCGTGAGTTTTGAGTTTATTTCGATTTTTCATTTTCAGCTTCTCATCCTGTGATCAAGTAGGAAGGTTGAGCATGCTCAGGTCAAATTGAGAATGAAGTGGAGAGTGGATCAGCATTCAGGTAAATACTTTCGAACATAGTTATCACAGCATGACTCATCTACTACAGTTCCGACCGGATGTTTCGTTCACTCCGAGACCAGCAAGACTATCACCGTCCCTTCATCATCTCCTGCGTTGGTACTTGGAACCCCAGTAGACCCTTCGCCTCAGTCACTGCTCGGTGTCTACGATTCCACCTTCCTCACCATCGCCACCTCCTATTGATCTGAAGGTTATGGGTACTTCACTAAGTTAATGCCCAACCTATATCTACCCATCTAACTTATATGATAATCGTTGTCTGGAACGCCGTAGCGTTACTGAGAGTATTTTTCGCTTTGCTTCGCCTGCTGAAATCAAACCACTCACACTATCCTCAGGCTGAGTAATTTCCACAGTTGGGAGATAATATGCATCACCATTAATTTGACAGGTAATCTAGATGGAATGGTGGAAATGAAGGAAATAATGGTTGTAGTCTAATAAAAGGGTTTCCAACAAAAAGAAATAGCCAGCTATGCAGCAAACTCATAGTCCCTTCAACCAATTCAGTTGGCAATTCTCAATCTTCTATATCTCTCGTCATACCACTTTCTAACCTCATGCCTATCGGATCCTCTTGTCCTCCGTCCAGAATATGGATGGGCAAAGTACATCCCAGCTCGCTGATGTGACCATCTCGGTTGTGAATGAATATCGACTAACAAATACGGTGGGCGATCAAGACAGGCTCGACGGCATGCGAAAGCGTGACAGTTATTGTGAAGAACGAAGTCTGTATCGCTGACAGTCTCCCTCCGACCCCGAATGGCACTTTCCTCCATCATACTCGCACTCTGATCTAACGTAGCGTGCATACTTCTTCTCGTTCTCTCAACACTCTCGCTTCCGTTCGATCGGACAGCTGGCACTCCTTTCAGGTGTTCGCTTGACTTTTCACGCCCTTCCCTTGCCGCTTCTTCATAACTTGGCAAGCCTGCCGAGCTGCTCAACGGGGGCACGCCACCCATGAACCCCCTCGACGCGACAGAGTAGTCTGGTACCTCAGAGAGAGAACGGTGAAGTAAAGCAGAGGGTAGTAAGAAGCAGGATAGAGAATATTCTAGAATATGATCAGGACATATCGCAAAAGGCATTTCAAATAAAATATTACCTCAGAAGGGTTCATTTTGAAAGATTGTTAGAATTTGTAACGCGGTGTAAGCGGTAGATGTAAGGAATACAAGGTCAAGGTTGTTGGTAGATTAAAGAAGTCGAGGGGAAAAGTAGAGCCTAGCTACGGCTCTCACAGACACAGTAATAGAAAAGATACTTTGACCAAGTGCATCTAAGACGCTACCTGGTGGCCAAAGTAAATTTCCGCTGTGTTGTGGTGTTCCGGAAGAAGTAGCTAAGTCTTGTGACATGTGACTCTCAGTAAAAAATAAAAGTAACCTCCAAAAGCAAGACTGATCTGCTCAATGTTTGGTTTTGCCGCGCGTCAGCTAACATCGCGGCCATCATTTCACAAATTCATAATTTTAATTCGTATTTTAATTCAGAATAAATCTTTTGGGAAATATTCGTCGACCAACGCATGTCTTGGTCACAATAAAAATGTCAGTTTTCTGAAGTCCAATGTGCAATACAAAGGGGACAGAAAAAGCGGGGATTATTTTTATTGCCTCTAAACGGCATTAGGGTTTTTCTTTTGATTGATCTGCCCGCTGGCTTTTTCTGCTGGTGACCGCGTCACTCTTCGTTAGGTAAACATCTGAGACTTTTACCAAATTTATTGTCATAGAATTACATTGTAGTAATTCTTTCATCTCTACTTCATAGTAATAGCTTCTAGAGTTTACTTCTTGCTAGACCGCCGCCGCGACCACAGAAATAGTCTACTTTCTTTCTTCCCCACCCACCCTTCCCTACTACACTAGCACTACCTGTCTGCTGTGTTTTAATTGGCAGTTTCTTTCGGAGCCCGTCGCCTCTATGGAGGCGATCAGCTCCGAAAAATAACATTGACTTTCTCGACGGACAGGTAATGCTAAAAAAATTTTTTTTTTTTTTTTTTGAAAAAAGGGGGGGGGGGGGGGGGAAAAAAGGAAAAAGAAAAGGAAAGATGAGATGACGGAGGAAGCGATCTGAGGAGGGCCAACGAGAAAAAAGATTAAATAAAAGATGTCGATGAACGTCGCCACAAAGGCGGCTGCACCAAATGAAACAAAAGATGTTGATGAACGTCACCACAAAGGCGGCTGCATCAATCAAGAAAAAACTCGATGCCTAAGAGGCAGGAGTAGGGGAAGGAGTCTGAGCAAAAATAAGGTTATGAAGGAGAAAGGGGTTCTTGCGGATGTAAATGCGAAAGGCCTCAGAAGACCAGCGACCAGCTGCTTGAATGATATGGGGACTGACGCCAAGGTCTGCGAGCATGGTAGCACCGCCTGCGCGCAAGGACTGGCCTGCAATGTCTGATGGAAAGAAAAGCCGAAGACGACGAATAAAGAAAGCCCGTGTGGGGACGGAACCGGCAGAAGTCAACCAAAGGGGAGACGCTAAAGGAAACAAAGTATCGCGGGAAGAGAGGTAGCGACGGAAATGTAAAAGAGTGGGGAAGGAAAATTTCTCGCCACACACGAGGACTTGGCTGCTGTCAAACAGGCGGTCAGCCTTGTGAGCTGGGAGGACGAAACCATAAGAGTCGTCCTGGAAACGGACAGAAGAGCGTCGTGTAATTTTCCTCCAATCGTGAACAAAGCTGTCATCAGAGAAGACGAGCTCTCCTAGTCGCATAAGGGCAAAGAAAGCAGTTAGAAATAGGGTTAAAAAGAGGAGGTCATCATGTTCAGCTGAGGATTCATAATGGTGAAGGACAAGTCTGACGTCGGCGGACGTGAGAGCTCGCTTCCGTTTGGTTGGCTGTGCTAGCATTTTATGGCATCCTTGTAGAGTTTGCCGTACCACACGAGAGTGACGTGCAGTCTTGACATCAGGAAAAAAGGGTTGAAGCTGGCTGACAAGGCCAGCCTGAGAAAGATAAGTCGAGACGGAACGAGGGCTTATTTGATGACACATGTAAACGACGAAGAAGGAGAGCGTATCAGGAGTTGGCTCAACTGGAAAACCGTGGTTGCGAACGAAAGCGAGGTAGGAGTTACAGGCAGAACTATAATTGCGTTGTGTCGATAGATCCAAAGCGTGACTTATCGCGATTGCTCGTTCTCGAACAAGCTTCTCGCGAGGCCAAGGTAGCCGTAAAGGCTGCCTAGCCGGAAAAGGCGATAGGTTCATTTTTGTGTTGCCCCCAGCGCGGATCGAGGGGGTGACAAGGAATAAACAGCTCCTTGAACTGTGCCAGTCCGTACTCGGCGAAAAGGCTCGAAACGAGAAATGCGATCTTGAAGTTGAGGCCGCAGCCGAACTGCGCGATCGATTTGACCGCGAGACAATGCATCGGCAATTTGGTTAAGTTCTCCTGGAACGTGCAAGACGCGGAGGTCATGGTTTTCGGCTGTCATGAGGTTGACCGCCTCTTGTATGAGGATGTTATACTCGGGTTTAGCATGCAGGGAAGAAAAAATGTCGACTGTGTTTTGATTGTCCGTATAAACGACGATGTGGCCAAAGGTACAAGACCTGTTGCAAGCATCGAGGAAGGCACATAAAACACAGAGTGCTTCGAAGTAAAAAATTAGATGAGATACGTCATCAGGTGGAGTCTCTGCAATAAAACCTAAGTTGAGGTCCGGATACCAAAAACCGAGTCCGGATGGACAGGCGTCACAGTACAGGGTGTATGTTGCAGTGTCCAACGCCCAAGAAGTCTTCTCTAACAGGAGCAATCCCGCAGAGGACTTAATCTTGTCCAAAGCCCAAGTAAGGTCTGCACGGACGGCATTGTTGATCCAAATAGATCCGTTTTGGTTCGGCTGTGAACGTAACTTCTCGTAAACGTTGCTTAAGGCTGGACGTAGAAGTGGGTAGACGTTGAGACACCAGTTTACCCATCCTGCTAAGTGTTGCCATTTGCGAACGTTTCTCTTCCCCTTCCATGAAATCCATTCCTCAAGCTCACGTTGGAGCTTTTGTTTTGACTCTTCCGGCAGCGTGTATGACATCGCATTCGGGTCGACCTGAATTCCGATAACCGGAATCGAGGAGCCAAAAATCTGTTTGCGTTCCTCGTGCGGAATTCCCAATTCGTCCCACAGCGTGAGGAGCTGAACCTGAGGAGACGGCATGTGTTTTTTGTAAGGAGCATAGTATGAGATGTCGTCTTTCCATGTACAACCAGAAGAGTCGTCGAGATAAGTAGTGATAAAGGATATTTGTCGTTCCCGCTTCGCTATCCAAGTTACTAAGCTATTGAGCGCAATAAAGATGGCAGGGGACGCTGAGCTGCCAAAAACAATGCATCGGTCGACGTGGACATCGTCTCCAATGCGAACGCCTTGCTTAAGTTGCCAGAATGGATGTAGAGGACAAACTCTGTAAGCCTCGGATATGTCGGACTTCCAGACGACAATTGAATCTGACTTTGGAAAGTCCGGCTGTTCCCTTCGTAGCCTAACTAATCGATCTCCAAACTGAGCCAAACTGTCCATCGGATAACCTGTTACTTGGCTATGGTCGACCATACTGTTGAGGGAAAACTTGGACGCGCTGTGGTCGTTTACGAGTCGAAGTTTCTCAGAATGAGGTTTAGGTACCGCATATATTGGCATGCAATACATGCCCGGTAATAAATCCGAGCCAATGCTGGGTGAGTAGCGATTTTTATGAACCTCGTGGTCTCGTTGAATTTTTAGGAAATCGATGCTTGTCTGACTAGCTTGCGGTCGAGATAAGTCTAGTTCGTCTGGATATCCAGGTTTCCAGATGTCGGCCCAAGGCCAAAATCCGTATCGTAGTCCATCGCAGACAGACTTGACAAAAGCTTGGTTTGGGTGTCCGTGCAGTAAGCTTTCGAATACTTTTAATTTTATAGGCGTAACGATCTTGAATAGCGCCGGATTGTGAGCTACCGTCTCTCGAAGTACCGGATGCATCAATTGTACAGTCGACGGTCTGGGAAGAGGTTTGGCATGTTCAGTCCATTCCGCCGTTGTCTCTGAAACTGCGCCATCAGGATCCCAGATATGATATCGAAGGTACTTCGGACGAATGCCGGCTTGTTCAATTCCGAGTGGTAGTGTTACAATTCGTCTTTCCGTGGGCGGTGCTTCCGCAAGCTTTACAGGCGTGTCGGTAGCGGCAGTTTGAAGCTTTACACCCTTTGTCGTTAAACCTGTTGCATAGATCTTCTCTTTTGCGTGTCGACCCTCGCTGAATCCCGTATTGGATGCCGTCTGGCATGACAATTGCTGAGTACAGGGAAACGAATTTGTGGATGTCGGTGAGTAGTATATGTTGTCCTCCTCTGACGAGGTTTCTAATCGCGACGTCATAAAGGATGATTCGCTGGTGACTCGATGAGTTTTTGGCGGAGAACTCATTTTCAATGTACTCGGCATAATCCTCCAGCTCTTTGTTCCTGTGAGGGAACGCGTACGCAGTCGCCCTTGCGGCACGTCTCCAAGCGGTTGACCAGTCGGTCGAGGATGAAACCTTTCTTGAAGCTTCAACCGGTCCAAGAGAAATTTCTGCTTTTCCAATTCGCGCCTTCCGGTCCTCAGCAATTGTAATCCGGTAGAGAGCAGACAAGATTTGGTCAAGGTCAACGGGTTCGCCCTTGAAGATGTGTTCCCACTGTGCTGAAGGAATGTTGTCGGGTGCTCCTGAGGAGACGCTAACGTAGAACTTGCTTTTCTTGACATCTCTGTTGTAGATCCGGAGGAGTTCGACAGTCTTTGTGCAAGCGGGACTGATTCCTGGCTCTTCAAACTCATTGTGTGTGTACCAAGGCATGTCCGACTCAAGCAATCGAGATTTCTTCTTGGGTCTGCCATCGTCGTCCTCAGATTCGGAGTCTTCTCCGGGGTGCTCGTCTCGTCGTCGATTCGACTGAGGAGAGTCGGCTTTTTCGTTTGATTGGGATAAGGAGAGATGTTGGTGAGATCTAATTTCTGTCGAGTCAACTTCGGCGCTGACGATCCTAAAGGTAGATTCTTTCTCTTCTTGGGTAAGCTCAGGTCCTCGTTCGAGCTCTCTGAGAATGTCTGAAAAAGTCTCGACTCTTGTCTTTCTTCCTCCTCGGAATTCGGCAACGATGGATTCAAGTCGCTGTCGTCTAGCCTTTTGTTCTTCAGTGAGAACGGTTGGTTCGGTTTGGGCTGTCGACTGCGTTCCCGACTGAGGGAGCGAGTTTTCTGAGGAGGGGCTTTCATGTTCGTATTCCGCCATGAGTCTTGGACCATTGGTTCCTGTAGTCTGTCGAGTAAAGATAGTCGTTTGTCTACCACTTGTGTCTGCAATATTTTGCTCATCGTTGCTCATTTTCTGAACGAAGCGATCTTTCGATATCAAGAGAAAAAAAAAAAAAAAATCAATGTTATTTTTCGGAGCTGATCGCCTCTATGGCGGTCAGTTTTCCCCCGCTACCTTTTCACCGCGTGATCAGAATCCCCTTGAAAAACATTGGTCACAATAAGTCATTCCATGCTTTTATCGAAATTAAAGTTTACTTTTCTTAAGTCCAAGGTGTGACCTGCAGGTGAACTCGGAACAGCACTGCGCCTCTGATCCAATCATTGCCGAGACCGGCATCGCACTGCCGCACTCTCATATGTCAGACTGAGTCAGTCCCAAGTAATAATTAGATGAGACCAAAATGTCTCGTCTCACATGGGACTATAAAACTACAGAGGTATTTCACCTTAGTTTGCTTCGCTTTCTGCTTATTCCTGCAAGCACGATTTCGTCTATTTTGCTTATTTTACCCGTCCACCACTCCCTTTTGTAATTGCTCTACCTGTATTTGCGAAAAACAATAAAACGCGCTTTTGAGTTTCGGCGGTCACCAACCGCGAAACGCTACCCAATATTTTTTGCCCTGTGTGACCATTCATCACCTGATCGCACCTTGGAATGTTAAAAAGTATATTTAAAATGTAGATAAATATTATTTATTTAAAAATGGTCTGAGGAGGAAAGTACTTGCAAGAGAACGGGAAGGAACGCGACGGTCAATTCCTGTGATCTGTGCTGTGTCGAAAAGGCTGCAATTCAGTGTAATAGTACATATTTTAACCAAAGAAAACGATTAAAAACTCAGAAAGATATGGCCCTCTTCCTCCTGATCCCCTTTGCGACCCTTCTTCCTACATTGGCTCCAGAACGCGATGGTCGATTCCTGCGGTCTTTAGTGCGTCGGAAAGGCTGCAAATCAGTGTAACAGTACGCATTTTAACCAAAGAAAACGATTAAAAACTCACAAAGATACGGCTCTCCCCCTCCTGATCCCCCCTGCAATCCTTCTTCCTACAATTTCTCTGGGACGCGATGGTCTATTCCTGCGGTCTTTAGTGCGTCGGAAAGGCTGCAAATCAGTGTAACAGTACGCATTTTAACCAAAGAAAAAGATTAAAAACTCACAAAGATACGGCTCTCCCCCTCCTGCAACCCTTCTTCCTACAATTGCTCCGGAACGCGATGGTCGATTCCTGCGGTCTTTAGTGCGTCGGAAAGGACACAAATGACGACTCCGGGGCTGGGCACGGTTTATGTTGCTCATATATTGCAGCTGGGTACCAGGTTCATACGAATTTCGGCATCGTTGACACACAATGCGGCCTGACCCTTCTGAGGTTATCTCAGCTTCGAACATGATAACACAAATGTGGCATGTAAACGGAGTCAGGCAGAGAAATTATATGAAAAAAAGACACTGTACAGTTTATCCAATAAATTCTGATGCGCCATCACTGGTCGTCGCGATATCCGACCGTTGAAACTTGAATGGTTGAGAACAACTGTGAAGGCTTGCCGGTTGCATTACAACCACAAAACTCGATGACTCGTGATTATTGAGGAAGAATCTACCACTATTCCACTTCTATAAGCAGTGTCAGTAAAGCGTCTAAGCCGCAGATGAGAGTGACTTACCTTCAGTTATCGTTGCCATGATGTGTCGGTCGACGACGATGGAAAGATCTATTCTGAATTACGAATTAAAATTATGAATTTTTGAAATGATGGCCGCGATGTTAGCTGACGCGCGGCAAAACCAGATACAGAGCAGATCAGTCTTGCTTTCCATAGTCCTGGACTGCAGAAAGTCAATGTGGTTTGCGCAAACAAAAAAATCGACCCCAGGTTCTTTTTTTTAATCCCTGTGACCCCTTGGACTACCTCTTTGAGAACTTCTGTTCCGAAGCCTAGTGCGGTCACTCCGTCCATTGTAGGGGTCGTGGCCTGAGGTAGCGGCCAGGTAGCAAGTTTGTACCCTCTGAGTAGATCTGTCCTCGCTGAGAATGCAACTTTTTCGAGAGTTTCTTGAATCTTGTGTCTCGAGTTGTGATGCCTGTGACACTTTGCTGCCAACCTCATATTCAAGCAACGGTCAATATCTATCTCAACCCGCCTGAGTACTGATTTCCTTGGTTCTGGCAAACATCAAAGAATGAGATGACTTGAAAGTGGAAGTGGGGGGATGCTAGGGAACGCTCTTCACATGTCTAACAGTTCCAATAACTATTCGGATTAGTAAAATCAAGCACAATTATGGTCGAGGGAAGGCTAACAGATTGGGCCCCGTACATAGTTCTCGTAGCGCCGTTTTGTATACCTCACTCAGTTCATTCTTAAACACGCATATTTGATTTTATAGACCAAGGCTTTATGCATGAAGGAAAAAAGAAAATGAACAAATAGATAGATGGCAGAAGTACGGTGAGGAAGGAGGCCATACAAAATACATCTTTCTCAGGGCTTGACTAACCTCCCCTTGACAGCTGGATTTGCTTTCCTTTTCCGCTTTCTGCGGGGACCATTGGGATCTACCCACTCCTTTGAGTCTGAACCAGGGGATGAGCATGCCGCGTTATAGAGATCTGGGTGGACATGTTCACAGAAGAACGATGCTCCATGTTTCAGAGCCGCATGTCTGAACCTTTTGGCATTGTCAGGGGTGCGCAATTTGACCCAGATCAGAGAGGAGCCACCCCACTGAGTGATTGTGACACAAATGGTATCACCAGCTGCGAGCGAGGCTCGGAGCCTCAGGTCTAATATGATGTTGGTGGTCGTGTCCGTCGGGGCCTGAGTAGACCGATTGGCGAGCACCACAATGGCAGTCTCACTTGAGCTGCTAGGGCAGATACCGAAGGTCTTCTCAATATTTATCAGAATTGAGATTGATGTACGGGATTGCGTCACTGTGGGCGACTTTTGAAAAACATTGTGAGCCAATCTTGCCCTGTAATCGACAAGAATATACCTGAGGAAGGTCTACATCACTCGATATTTTCATCCCAGTACCTGCACTGTCAGTAACTTCTTGTTCAGAGCTGGCCTCCTTCAAATTCTGTTGAAACGAAGAGCCGACTCCACCCATAGTAGTGCTGTAATCAATATGTTTGAACTGTCCCTGTTCATTAGTGTGTCGGGATCCCTGCGTTTCTAGACAGTTGTTAATGACACTGCCTAATGTACGGTCTTGATAGCCTCACCTTCTTCCCCATTAATTCCCAAAGCAGGCCCAATATCCTTCTCCACCTGGCTCCCATTAACTTTGCAGGCACTAAAGTTATCAGAATCCAACACCAGAACATCCCTATCAAAATCCGCTAGCCTTTTTGTTGACGCAGGTGAAAGGGTCACATGAGAGTTGTTGGTGCTCGAAGCCATCTCATCAGTACGATCTGCGGAGGTGCAGCTCTGTTTTTTTCGTTTCTTGCGTGATGGCGGTCCAATTTTCGCCCTGCTCATGTCTATATGCATCTCCGCATCATCCGTCGAGTTGTGGTCCAGTTTCTTCTGTTTTTTGCGCGATGGTGGTCCAATTTTAATCGAGCCTCCTTCATCCAATCCACTGACATCATTCGCAGAATTTCCTAGACCACTAGACGATGTGTCGACGCCATGTGGAAGAGCTTTCAGTTTGGTCATCTTTTTGGTTACGGTGTTTGGAATCGTCAGAGTGCCCAGTGCCGTGCTGGTGCCGTCGGATGAAGGGTCTGCATTGGCATTTCCCATTTCATGTAAGTTCCTCTTTCTGCTGCCTAGCACAGTTGGGGTTGAAACGGACGCAGTAAGGAGTGACATATGGTTCGATGGTGCGGACAGGGAGATTCTACTATTGTTTGCATGTTTTAGTTGAGCTATGCATTGAATGCCGTAAGCCAAAGTTGGTTTAAAGGATAATCAATAAACGCACATTTCTGGGCCTTATCCATGTTCCAAGCATCAACGAGATCATCCGTGCAATCTTTCTTTGGCACGAGACTCTGTGCCCAAGGTTTCCCTGTGTCTGGATCATCTCCTGCCCACATAACTTTGAACTCCTTTTTAGTTTCCCCTGTAATCTTGATGACTGTATGTAGTGTCTGATCGTCGTTTTCGCGTGGTACAAAGCGCTGTTTCTTTTTTTTGGCCATTTTTTGCAGAGCTAGCTGCTATGTATATTTTGAGGTTTGAAGAATCGTGAAAAATACTCACCGACAAGTTCGAAACTAATAAGCCCAGAAGAAAGACTGCGTACCGGTTCCAAGGGCCAAGGAGGTTGCAGAGGCTGTAAACATAGCCACATATTGCGTGTGTGAATGGCGCTGCCGACGAGCCGCTCGTTGTTCTCCTCCATTTTTGTAAAGAAAGCCAATGGGATTACAGATACAACTTGAGAAGACATAGGTACGCCCATCTCGATTGTTGGATTATCTGGCTAACTGATTTCTTACACCCAAATCACCACTCGTTTTTGGGTGTCGTCCCACTCCACCGTCAACGGCTTACAGAGTCTTTCAACCAGCATGAACGGCTCGTTTTGGGCCAACCACCACCTTCATCCCCTCTATACTAAAATCGAGCGATCCTTTCTCGTTCTCTAAGGTGGTGGTGGTGTCAACTCCCTGGCATCTATTTTCGGAGGAAATGAGGGGTATGTAAGGTACACATGCCTTCGATTGCCGCTTTTGGATCCTACTAACTACTTGCCTGCAGCACCCAACCGTCGAGAAACAGCACGAATGCCCGTTTTTGGCGATCCCTGTTCTCGGGACGGAGAAGATGGCGGGCGTATAGGATATGTTCGATTTATTTATTTATTGGTTTGTTTTTTAATACTACGGGCTGCGTTTCAACGCCAGAATAATTTCAAAATGCGGCATGTGTCAGAGATGGCTCGTGGCCTTGCTCCCAGTGGTACGATGATCAGAGGCCAGCTTGTCCAGCCACCAACGTGATCTGGGTCACCCGTCCTCACCACCATTGCTTCATATCGTTGTTGCCGCATGAATTCCCCCCTGATTCTACGAGCAGAGACCGAAAGCGAAGACTTTGGGGGATTCGAACTTTGCCTCTGCTTCCCTTCACCTGAAAGACAGATGAGAGGTTTGGAGATGTCGGAGTTGAAGTTTGTGTCGGCGTGGTAGATGGAATCGGTTCTGTGGAGAAAAATGACGGGCGCCGCCTGCTGCTCCGGGTGCTATGGGAGAAGTACCAACTCCGAGAGTTTTTAATCGTTGCTCCTGGTCTGCACGGCAGGCAGAGGAGAAACACGACTATTGTTGAGTCACTCCCCGGGCTTCCGCCGTAAACTTACAGCTCTTGACTCTGGCGGGCACTGTCCGTCGCAAATTCGCCAAGGCACAGAACTGGACAATCAATATCTGCGTATCACACCGGTCATGAATACGACCCCAACCAGGACCTTCGGAGGAGTGCGTGTGGCAGGTAGCTTTCATGACGGCAGGGGTGGAATTGTAGTCCGTACACCTCTTGTCCCATTAACCATAAACTAATGCTGTTTCGTTCTAGAAAACCTTCCCACGAGCGCCAAGCGTCAGATGTCGCGAGCGGTTCGAGGGATCTGAGGTAACACTGCGATAGGCAATAATCACCGTCGTGACCCTGTTTACTGCCCGCCGCTGTATTTCAACCGGACGAGGAGGGTCGAACACCTCCAGGTCTCCACCTTGCGACTCGTCTCATTTTCCCCACCGTCATGCCAGCAGGTCTTGGCACCACCAGAGCATAAATGAGCTTGGGGGGTTCATCCAAGCTCGCATCCAACAATGTATCCGCCAATTGGAAGCCATGCCCGCTGCCCTGGCTGACGCAATTTTTGACCCCAACGTTGACGTTACTGAAGACGATGCAAAGAAGATAGAGCGAACATCAAGCAAGTCAGCAACAACCCTCGAATACGGAGGAGCCTTTTTTGGAACGTAAGAGGGTGGTCGCTGGTCAACCTTTCCTAGAGCTTCGGGTGGAAAACCGGTGTCAGAGTCTCAATGCTGAAATAATCTTCTCAACAGATTTACGTGGTGTGGACCAGAAGTAACAAACTGGACCGGCAATGATTAGCGCGTATAGGAATAGGCCTACAAGAACCGATCAGCCTTTCAGACATGGAGCTTACTCACCGAAAATGAAAGCGAAAAAGGTCAAGCGAGACCACGTGAACTTGAACATAGAACATAGTTGAAAAACCGAGCCCAGGCCACACAATGACGATCACGAAAGCTTGGGAAATTGCATAGTCACAGTAGATGGAATATGGGATAGCGCAGTTCAGATTCGATATCTAGACAGATTTTTGCCAACGTTCAGGGAGGGATGTAAACGGTGTTTCATTCAAAGAATGCCAAGCGAACAGTAGAAAAGAAGAGCGTAATACCCGACATAAAATTACAGATGATTACGGGACTCGTAGTGTAGGAAATATGAAGGTCTGTTGTTGGAGGCATGAAGTTTGCTGTGCAAAAAGGACTAAGAGGCACTGGGTGAAGCGAGAGGAAGAATGAAAACTTACTTCGTCATTTAATCCGCCTTATGCCACTGAGGGCAACCAACAGCTCCTAAGAAACTGCGTATCTTGAGAATCCTATCAATGTCGTGCGCCAAACGGAACTCCTCGGTGGAATCATTTGCAGCAACTGTTACGGTGTCGAACCTCAAATTTCCTTTCCTCACAATGCAGAAGTAGACCCCAAGTGGCTTTGATCGTGACAGTTGAGCAGAGAGGCGGGCATGTGCAGCTGGTCCTTGACGATACACCTCATTTTGGTGCAAATTGTGTTTTCTTGCGTATTTCAACTTCGCGTCCGTGTGCCATGGAAATGATAGAACGTAGAGGGGGCAGCTATGACGGCCGTCAGGAAGTTGAGCGTCGAAAGGAGGTTTTTGAAGTTGAGAAAGTTGCTGAGCGAGTTGAGTATGTTAATGTAAGTAAATATTCAATTTAGAATTCCTAGGCCAACACGTGTCAATAACTTCATATCAAGACAGGGCCAAAGTTTTTCAACGACTGATTCAACGACCGATTCATCCCTAGAGACCGGGTGACTTCCCATGGCCGTAACTTGAATGTCTAACTTCAACTTGGTCGCATTCGGGGTCCTCAGCTGAGATGCCGTTGATGAATCTGTCAAAAAACGTCAAAAAGTGGAATTCAAGAGCGTTCTAATTTCTAAATGCCAAAACTGAAAGGAGGGTCCGGACCCTCCTTTCAGTTGCAAAACCTAGTGTTGCTGAATGCTGAGCTAGCTTAAGCAGTGAGCCGGCTTCAGTTTGAAGCTTGCCTTATTAGGCCGCTGAAGCTCGCTTAACTCAAGTCCGGCTTAAGCTGTCGGTTCCCTTTTAGACACCCTGCCACAACACCTATACTAACTTCATTATTGCACTTTTTGTCATTTTCGAGAGCCCATAGGACCATAAATCCTCAATCGTAAGTCATTCCCTACCTCTCCGCTATCTGGAAAAGTCTTACAGTTGCCTAGCAACCATGGTTTGCACTCGCAATATCTTGCTCCACCCCTGCTCGCTCTTCGCAGCAGAAACTCGACTTCACCGGATCTAGGGATTAGAGTCACTAATTGCAGCTTCTCATCATTAATATGTATGCTCTATTATTGTGATTACAATGTACAAGTTGCAGAAAATTACCAGAAGAAAGCTTGCTTACTACATTCGTACATATGTTGACTTATGCTGGGTAAAGCCGAACTTAAGTCAACGTGAGCTGATGCCCCTGAGAACGTGAGTTTAGCTCAACTCAACGTTCAGCAACACTAGCAAAACCTGAACTTGAATACGAATAAGGCAATGCCAAGTTGATGGATCTCCTTTTATCTAGACCGCACTCACATCGATGTCACTATCAATAGTGCTTATGTACTTTATTACAAGCTAACTTTTGCCACTAAGAGGGTCACACTGCTAGTTTGCAACAACCAGTTTTGCAGTTGCAAGCCTGCTCCTTTGGTACACTACATTTTTTCTTCTTGCAAGTTGCCACTCATCTGGATCTCAGCTTTCGGACCCCTGCAATCATCATTCATTGGGAACATGATGGCAATCGACTTTCCAAAATAGATTATGGCAGGCAGCAAAAGTAAACGCCTATGATAGTGACTTTCCAAATCAGGTATTAATTTTGAACCACAACTGAAAACGGCTAATCGTTGTGGTTTGCTAAATCCAAACTTCAAACTCCCTGACCCTGTTTTTAAAGTCCGCAAAGTAAGGTTTTGAGATAGAAAATCAAGTTACGGCTATGGGAAGTCACCCACTATGATACAAATACACACATCCGATTCAAATTGTTTCAAGAATCGAGGATGAGTCACCGAACAGTGGAAAGTAGAGACTTCGTGCCCTCGGGCCACACGCTCAGTGGAAATGTAGAGAGAGAGGATGTTCTTGATATCAACGGGCTCTTTAGTGTCCGCCTAAGTCGAAGAGAAGAGAAAATGTTTACAAAAAAATTATAAAAGCCCATAATCGTACCTTATTGACGGACCAACGGAGCTTCTCAAGTTGAGGAAGCACAACACCCTTATCGAGAGAACTTTCGTCCCAACGATCCAGAATCGCACGAGAAATAACCAATGACCGCCTTGTCGCGTTGGCCTATGCAATTTGTCGCAGTTTTCGGAGACCAACGAAGGATTTGTCGTAGTACCACTTGTCGGAATCGGCTGGCACGTCGCCGAAGAAGATGTAGACGAAGAAGGATCTGCTGACTTTTTACTTTTTGACGGAAATGCGAACTCTCCAGTCAGCAAGGCCACGTTCGACGGAAACGGTTGCCGAGCTTCTGCGTCTGCGGCGATTTTGTTGACGGGGAGACTGACCGAGGGTCACGACTGGCTGGGCGTCTGCGTGGGCAGAAAAGGAGGAAATGGACTCAGAAGCTTGAATGAAGCGCTGAGGGAAGGGGACTCAGATAGGAAGGAGTTGTGGAGGGATTCGGATCAAAGGAGCAGAAGGGTATTGGTAGTTCAAGTTGTTGACTTCTTTGACTCCGGGAGACTATAAAGTTGCTGAGTTTGCCAGAATGTATTGAGATTGGCTTGATGAATGGTGAGAAAAGGGTGGAAAAAAGAAAGATTGAACTTGGAAACGTACTGTCTTCATTCAAGAAAACTTTGCGAATGTTGTACCACTTGTAAAAAAACTCGATCAACTTGGGTATGATGCAGCCAAAAGATAGGGTCGAAAGCTGATCATGGAGATTTCAGTACAAGGGTGTGACGGTCTGGGAGACGCTTACAAGAATTGAAGGTAGCCATGGTCCCTCCAACCCGGACATGTACGGTGTTGTGAGGGTTGAGGCTCCAAACGATTGCTGAAATTGTTCCCGGTTGTGGCCAAGTAGACGTTCTCAACCTTATCCAAGAAGTCCGTGTTGTCACGAAGGGCTTCGAGGATGCTGCAATCAAAAATCGATTAGAAAATATATATATCAAATTACGGTTAGGATAAACTCACGTTTTCAGATTAGGCTTCCTAAATCCCTCTGCTTGTCCGCCGGGAACATATAAGCCACGTTTTTCTTCGTGCCATCTGCGACGGTGATTGGACTTGGGTGTCCGAGAGGACCTGCGACGGAGGGATAAAGGTGGATTTCCCGTCCCAACCCCATTATGGCTGACGAAAATTTTTAGCGGCATTCTGCCATCCAGTTGGATGAACTGGGTAATTCTTCGCAATATCTACCGCCGCTTTCTATAAAAGAGATCGTATTAGTGGATATTGCGGAGACAAAAAGTTGGATACCCACTTCGATAAGGATAACGCAACCTCTGTGCCATGTGGAGAACCTTGGCAGACCGTGAACACAGTATGACCTGGAGAGCCATTCCAGATGGTAATTACACCATGAATCCCTTCAATTTGGAACCACGACGCGACCGCTGAGGATGGCCTGGCATAGAGAGATTCTAAAGAGGGTAGAGGAGATCATAAGCGATTGTTCACGGTCGAATAAAAACAACACAATTACGAAGGGCTTAGATGTAAAGGGAGAAATACTTCTCGTTTTTCACAAACTCGTGAACCTCAAGACGTGGAGGAGGAGCCACTGACTGGGGGTTGAGAGGATCCGCTAATGAGAAATTTCGACATGGTGACTCGGCGTTGAAGTTCTAGGATATTGAGGTGGGAACGGACTGTAATTGTCTTTTTCGAAAAGTCATTTTGTCAAATCCTGATTCTCCGTCAATCTCACCGTGAACCAGACTCAATATCGCTCTCTGATATAAGTCCCTCAGTGGATTAGTCAAGGGAATGGGGGGCTGTTGAGGTCCAGGTGTAGCTCAAACAGTGTCTGATACTATTCCGCGCAGTAGAGGGAAATTCGTTGTTACCGGACCAAGCAAGTAAGTAGAAATCCTACCTCTTTCAATTGCGTGTCTTTTCTAATGTTCTACTCCGAAATAGAGCCTTTTTCTACTCTATTTTGATGTCCTATCCTTCAATCTGGCCCTTTGTGATTGTGAGAGCGGTCACCACTGTCTTCCAAATAAGTAGTCATCATAGCTCTTTCAACTGTGTACTACTTCCAATGTTCTACCCCGCAATAGAACCTATTTCTGCTGCTTAATACATTCTCCTCCGATTTGGCTCTGGTGTGGTTGTGAGAGCAGTCACCGGTCTCCAGTCACCGGTCTCAGGTAAGTAGTCATCATATCCCTTGCAATTGCGAACCGTTTATAATGTTCTACCCCGGGATAGACGCCATATTTGCACTATTTTAACGTCTTCTCCTTGGATTTGGCTCCGGAAATCCGGTTGTGAGAGTCACCACCTTCCAAGTAAGTAGTCATCATAGCTCTTTCGATTGTGTACTAGTTCTACCCCGCAATAGAACCCATTTCTGTAAGGGGACTCCCCTTATGTCTTTCACTTTTTCTTGGGCAAGGAGAATGATGGCCAACTTGTCACGTGTTTCAGTGGCTGTCCTCGAAGTGAAAAGCTCACCCTGAGGACAGCCACAAGTCACCTGCCGATTTCCCACAAGCGGTTTGTCTTCCGCAGTGCTCTTACACTGCGGGCAAAAGCCCCTTAATGCAACCAGAAAATACGTTAGAAATACTAAAGCAAATAAGTAATTGTTAGCCTGGATAAAGATAAATGAAAATGTATTCTTAAAATCGAAATTAATTAGTAAATTTTCGACCTGTCAAAATACAAACAACAATTAGAAATGTACGCATCCCGCACATAAAAAATTTTCAGACTTCGAAAATACAAAAGGCCGGATTTCCATTTGGAGTACCGGTGTTACTAAATGGAGTACCGGGATTACCAAATGGAGTGTTCCGGCCTATTGTCTTTTTCAAAGCTGAAAATTTCTAATGTACCAGATGCATACATTTCTAATTGTTGGTTTATATTTTGACAAGTCAAAAATTTACTAATTAATTTCGATTTTAACAATACATTTTCCTTTATCTTTATCCTGGCTAACAATTACTTATTTGCTTTAGTATTTCTAACGTATTTTCCGGTTCCAATAAGGAGCTTTTGCCCGCAGTGATAGTATTCGCTTTTCCTTGAAATCTACATGTCACAATTCCTAAATTAGACCGGGAAAATCATTTTGTCGGCTTAGTGTATGTTTGTAATAATTTCCCTTTGTGGAAATGTGAGAGGTTTTGTTGATCCCGCTATGCCACCTGTAATAGCGATAGCGCTGCCGCAGCTGTCCAATCAAGTCGTCACTAGCCTCAGTATTCCGGCCCAGCCAAATGTACCACCGTCTCTAGAGGATATGGTCCGTGCGCTTATTCTAAAGACTGATGTCATCCGTTTGCGGAGTAAGCCACTGACCTTCGATGAACCCTTCGTAAATTGACAATTTCTCTTGCCCAGCTGAAAACAGAGCTATAGATTCCGATGTCCTGAATGCTGTAGACTATGAATCTACTCTTCTCAGCAGTCGTGAAGGTTGGTTTCAACCGCTCTACCCAATCAATCAGGCTGCTTAGCGGTGTACAGCGATTGCACCTGCATGGTTCACACCTGCGATGGACCGGGCTCTAAAGCCTTTGAAGGACGATGTTAAGTCCATCAAGGCTGAAATCAAGGAGATGAAGAATGACCTACAGAAACTCTCTCGGACAGTTGCTATGGTATGGTTGTCGCATCTATCAATGTTCGTCCACTCACCCTTTGACAGACACATAATCGGCTTCAACCTCCTGGCGCTACCTGCATTCTCGAAGCTGTACCAAATAAAGACAATGCTCCTATACCAGTAAGTTATCACCCTCATAGTTCCCACTACTGAATGTTGGCCCTTGTCTTGTTCTAGGCCGATCTCCCTGCACTCGTTTCGCACCAGGTCATCCACGGACTTTCTAATGACCATCAAATCAGGTGGCTTCGCTATTATTCTCCAGTGGATCGGGTACATGCCCTGCAACGCCTCACAGCGGAAGAACGTGGTGAGCGCCTCATAACAGAGGTTGGAGCCAGGTTTCTATAACCGAACGCTGGTACATCACGTATTTTTCAAATGAGATACCAAACCCCTACGCTGAGGCAAGGTCGTGCAGCACTTTCACTGCGGGGTCTGTGAACTTGTAAACCGGTCAGGTAGATTACGCAGATGTTGTATGAATAAATGTCAAGGGTGTAGACCTGGCCTGACTTGTGCATTGTTATTCATCAATTGATCAAGCAAAACAGTGAAAGTTAACTACGGTAGCATAAGCGACCTTGCATGTGCAGTTCCTGAGGAAAATTGTGCCCTCAACCAGCTCAAAGCCATACTACTTCTCGTCCACGCTACCTCGCTGTTGCCATTCACCGGAAACCAAGCTCGACAACCGCCTAGTACTACACCTACCACGCGACGGCTACACCGCTTTGGAGGGGGGGGGCAACAAAGAAATCATCTGCAATGTAAGTCTATACAACATTCTATTCTATGCGATTGACGACTGACCATTCCTCTCAGCAAGGTTCTACATACCCGAGTCGACCGTCAACTCAGGGATTAATATTAGTAGGATGGGGTATTTACGGGAGTGGAGGAAGCAGCATGAGCTGGCGGTGATGACTGGGCCGACAACGGGTCTTGGAGGGGATGGAGCTTGGAAGGATGGATATGGAGGAGGTTAAGGAGGCGTATGAGGTCGTGAAAAGGATTGATGTGCTGGGTGTTAGTGTTGGTGCATCTTCTTTTTTCTCCTGGTGGTCTGTGGTCTCTGCTGACTCAATTTTACTTTTTAAAGAGGGCACGGAAATCTGAATAATGGCGGAAAACGCGTATAATGAGGGTGTCTCGTGTGGAGAATCAAATATTGCGCGACTATGGGATAGTAGGACTGCAAGGAATGCTAATGAGATGTTCCTCGTTTTCTCCAAATTCAATGCGTTGTTCGTACAGCCAAAGGTATGGAAGTTGTAAATTCCTTTCAAAGCTCTCTTTTAATCTGTTGCCGACAGATCCGTGGAGCTATTCAAGAGTATCAAACACAAGTAATAGACTCGGTAAAGGAGGACATAAAGCATCTGCATGAGAAGGTGAGCAGCTTGACCATTCGTAACCTATCTAGAACTCAAAACGACTTGCCTCTAGTTCAAAACGCAATACTAATTTTCAGAGGCCTACCACATGCACAAATGCGGGGCCTACCATCAAATGCAGGGGATTATCTGGGTTCGCCAAATCGAGCGACAACTTTAAACATACATGAAACACATTTAAGACGTTCTCGGTCGCGGTTGGGAACACTATGCCAAAGGACAGAAACTCCAGTCAAAAGAAGCCTCAAGACGTGACAACTTGCTTACCGTGATAGATGGTGAAGGTGGAGCGCAGCCCGCAGTGGTCGCTCCAGGGTCTATCGGCCTCAACGAGAGGACTTCGATCTCATCAGGCTTCAAGCCCAACATTGCGACCTTGTCTAACCTCCCTGCCTTCAATCCGCCCTCTAGTTCCACGCCAACACCCCACGTAGGCCCTGTACTCCCGTGTAGCGCGACCCAGGCATCGAGCAGCTCGTGTTTGTCGACGAGCCTATGATCCTCGGGGAGGATTGCGTTGAAGTCACCTGCGATGATTCCACCCCTGCATCTGGGCTCGAGGTCCTACGTACCTTGACGGCTTTGTCCACTTCATACACCGCCTTAAAGACTCTTACACCCAGCGCAAGCTACATAGAAGTAACATTGAGACGACACGGACGAACAAAAGGTCATGTTGCGTACCTCAAACCGCACTCTGGCCTCATTGATGCACAAAAATATCCGCGATTCGATTTTGCTCATCTTCATGGTCTAGGAATTTCCTGAAGTTCGACTCATCACTGACTTTTCCCAGCTGCCGCAATTCTTCCTCGAAGGTACTAAACAGCTGTATAGTCATCACTTTCGTTAGCACTATGAAATACGTACGCTTTGAAATGATTCATCCATGGATTTCCTTCCTTATTTTTCGGCTTCCAACCACGCAATGCTTCATCCACCTCCTCTAACTGACCTCCAGTTGATGCTATCTGCCGTGCGACTGCATCCTTGTTGTCTTTCACAGCCTGGAATAATAGTCAGTCAGAATGCGATGTGATTCATGTGAAAAGCGATAACGAACATTTTTGATCTCGATGATCGCCCTCACAAGACCTAGAGCGACCTTGGCGGGATTGGTGTCGACGATATTTGCCGCTCTTGTGATGAGCGCCTGGAGGGCCCTTCCTGTAAGTTGAGATTCTCCTTTATAGACGATTCGGCATTCGTCTTTGCTGACTGTGAGTTGCCCTCCTTCCCGGCAGAGTTGCTGGTGTGTCCTTGACGAAGATTATCGGGTGTAAGCCTCCTATAGCCATGAGGTGTAAGGGTATTCGGCGAAGTAGCCAATGCGTGTGGTCCAGACGATGCTGGCGGTGTGCGATAATCTGGGTATTACGATGAGTCCATCATCACCGGGGAGCAATCTGCATACCGTCCGGGGCGGTAACAGTTGAGGCCCGAGGAGTCTACGATGGGGTGACAATTGAGTATATACAACTTATGTGATAGTTCTTAGCTAGCCAGTGATTCAATTTCTTCGTGGCTGAAATTGCTAAAAATCCTATTGTTTTTCTGGCATCCGGGTTCACTAGCGAACCCCAGAAGTAATATTGATAGGTCATGTATGTAGCAGTAGGGTTGATTTGCGGAAGAATTGGCACCGAGTTGACCCTCAACGAGCCTTAATTAAAGTAGTAGTAAGCTTATAAAATCAAATGTTGAATGATGGAAGCATATCCGAGAGCAACTTGTCACACAAAACAGGGGAAAGCAAGAGGTAGGGAAAGAATCAGACATGAAACAAAATGACAAGAGAGATTTCCAAGCAAGGACCTCACAGAGATTCGTTAGCAACCCCTCGACACCCTTCTCAAAGCTCAACAATTTTCCACCGGATATTCGCATTGGCGTGCCCTGCGTTGACATTGGCTTAATAGAGACAGGAATATGAACAAGAAAGATGCGACGCAAAGGAGGCAACTTACTTGCATGATTTGTCAACACTACCTGGGGATGGTGCACTGCAGGGGCTCTTATGGACACGACAAGAGATGCAGGCTAGATGGAGTTTTTGGACTCGTTGGCGTTGACTAGATGGTGATCGGCCTAACCATGTACTTGGAGAATGTAGTTTTGCGCCCGAATGTAGAACGTTGAGGAGCCTCAGAGGAGGGGAGGGCCGGCGATCAGTGCAATCACTTATTGCAAGTGTTGCAGCTTGATGGGATGTTTGAAATGGTTCTTTTGGTGAATGATGCTGAGGGTGATGGGTGGGGCTTTGCGGCTGTGTCCGCTGTCCAGATACAATAGAGAGGAGGGCGATTTGACGGTGGAGGTCATCTGCCGCGTCAATCATGTTCAGAGAGTTGAGGGAATTGAAGGACAGTCCCTGGGCCTGAAGGCGCATTGTGAATGAACATTTGAGCGGTGAAACTAAGTCAGATCTCACGTTGTTGAGCTGCTCGTCATTTGAGGGCATAGTTGTTCACCTCGTGGTGGTCGAAAACGTTCTCAATGCTCATGTCACAGTGGTCACAGTGTGCCACTGAAGTTGACTCATCCGCTTTCTGAGAAAATGGTTCAGCATATAAAAATGAGACGTACTGCAAATGGTGTTTTCGTCCGTCCAAGAATATGTAGCGTTGTTTCAGAGAAGGTATGATATACAATGGACGAACATACAATTTTCAATAGATCATCAATACCTCCCGGTTGAACTGAACAGCGAGACTTGTAATGATGAACATTGTGATGTACTTTTAGTCTGAATAAGGACCCCCGAATATCCTGGCAAATGTCTGATCCCACATCGAGTCATGAACCCGTACCATCACCCGCCTAAAAAAGTGACACGCGGCACACGTCGCTGTCGCTCGCCCGACTCCCCAAAAATCCCTGTTGGTGTTATAAATGCAACAATCACACCTGAAACTACATCAGATAGGTCAACGAAAAAGGCCAAACTCGACGACGAACATGACCTCAGGCTTTCTCAAGCCCTGCGAACACTAGCGCCCACACCAGTTAACTGCAAACCACGCGCCCTCTGCAACCCTCCTCTAAACCAAATCATGGTTAAACAGATGGTAGCTAGAGTGGGGGAATACCTCCTCACC